>JGI994J12354_10004562_pt1 | contig 12379 bp, 10 predicted proteins | sample IntmicLarv3ML3BL_FD_12354 | JGI IMG/M metagenome (IMG submission 12354) | reverse complement strand
GATTGTGCTGGACACAATCGGCCCCATGGCGTGCATCAAAAGATGGTTGTTTTTGTTATATTCCTGCCCCAGCTTTTGCGAAACGCGTGCCGCCATCGGCATGGCCGAAACGCCCGAATTGCCGATAAGCGGGTTTATCTTTCCACCCGTTATTTTGCATAAAGCCTTTGCAATCAGCACCCCGCCAATGGTGCCAAAGCCAAACGCAACCAGCCCCAAGCAAATGATGATAACCGTTTTGGGGTTTAGTATTCGCGCGGCAGTGGCCGTTGCGCCTACCGACAAGCCAATAAGCAGCGTCAGTATATTCAAAACATCGTTTTGCAAAGAGCGCACAATCCGATCCGCCACACCGCTTTCTTTAATCAAATTCCCCAGCATCAGCATGGATATCAGCGTGCCCGCGGCCGGAATAAACACCAGTGTCAAAATGGTCACCGCAAACGGAAAAATGATTTTTTGTCGGCGCGTCACATTTTGTGCAAACGGCATTTCAACGGCTCGCTCCTTTTCCGTGGTAAGCATACGCATAATCGGCGGCTGGATAAGCGGCACCAGCGCCATGTAGGAATACGCCGCAATGGCAATCGTCGGCAGCAAATCCGGCGCCAGCCGCTCTGCGGTATACAAAGATGTCGGCCCGTCCGAACTGCCTATAATGCCGATAGCCGCCGCATCTTGAAGTGAAAAAGGCTCAAATCCCGGGATGATATGCGCAAACAATTGCCCAACCAGCAACGCGCCGCCCAGCGCAACAAAAATACCGACCTGCCCGCCAAGCCCAATAAGCGCGCTTTTGGGCGAGGCAATCAACGGCCCAAAATCGGTCATTGCGCCAATGCACAGAAATATCATCGGCGGATAAATCCCATACGCTATGCCCTGGTATATATAATAAATCAGCCCGCCTTCATTATGCGCGGCCAAAGCGGCGATCGGAACGTTTGCAATCAGCATACCAAACGACAAGGGCAGAAGAAGCAGCGGCTCATATTTCCGCGCAATGGCCAAATACGCCAGCAGCAACGAAATCCCCACCATAATAATCTGCTGCAAATTCATCTCCATAATCCCCGTGCTGGACAAAAAATCTTGTAAACTCACCGGCAAGCGCCCCCTGTGTATGCTTATATTTTCGTATATCCTTCATTGTTGATGATCGCGTCCAGTTTGCGGCCACCCTTACACAAAACACAGTCCCCCGGGCTGTATACCCGATAATCGGGGACATCATCCTGCGTAAACATGGCATGGATATGGTGGCTGCCATACTCCGGAATTGTGCTGAACAGCGCGGACGTGCCAACGATAACCCCGCCGTAATAATTGAGGCACTCAGTCGCACCGTTAATGGTCTGCCCGCTGGATATCGAATCGACCAGCAAAATAATCCTTCGGTCGCGAACCTTTTCCAAAAGATTGTCTTGAAACATCAGCTTCCCGTCCGTATTGGTCATCGGCGTTATGATATTAACGTCCTGCCCACTGTTCATAACCGCCGTGCCTTGCTGAAAAAGCTCCTCCGCCAAGTACGCGCCGACGACCTCGGTTCTGTCCATACAAACAATGGTGTCCACAAGGGTGCTGCTCAAATACGGCACCGCCAATTCCCTCGCCACATCCCCGGCCAAAACCGAGCTGGTTTTCAAATTGCTGACATTGAGATAGTAGTTTGTGTGAAAATGCCCTGTTGCAAAGTGGCCCGGGGTCACTTCCATGGTTATCGCGGGATTTTTGTGTAATGAAATTGTAAATACGCTGCTTTCCAAAAAGCATCTCCCCTTCGTCTGTTCTGTGTCACCTCGAAACATACGGAAAAATTCTCACTGCATCACCGCTTTTATTATACACGAAAAAAGGGACCAATGAAAGCCCCTCTTCACAGCACATTCGCCCCTGCATACTTTACATCACGCTTTTCATGGCGCGAATATATTCACGCAGGCTTTGGTGCGCGTTTTTGCCCTCACGCGCGATTATGCCCGCCATGGCGCTGCCGACAATCACACCATCGGCAATGGCCGCATATTGCGCCGCTTGTTCGGGCGTCGATATCCCAAAACCGACCGCAACCGGGATATCGCTTGATTTGCGTATTTCCGCGACAATCGCCGACAAATTTGTTGTGATTTCGCTGCGCACGCCTGTTACGCCCATCGACGACACCAAGTAAATAAACCCTTCCGCATGGCCTGCCACCTCTTTAATGCGCTGTGCCGACGTCGGCGCAATCAAAGTGATTACCTCAACCCCATACTTTTTAGCAACATTTTTGGCCTCGCCTTGCTCCTCAAACGGCATATCGGGGATGATGATGCCGCAAACCCCAATGGCCGCGCAACGGGCGAAAAAGCGCTCGTACCCATATACATATACGGGGTTCAAATACGTCATAAACACCATCGGGATATGCATTTGCTTTTGTATAGACGCCACCATATCAAACACACCGTCAAGCCTCGTCCCCGCGCGAAGTGCACGCATACCGGCAGCTTCGATGGCCTCGCCCTCCGCAACCGGGTCAGAAAACGGGATGCCGACTTCAATCAAATCCGCGCCGGCCTCCTGTGCGGCCAATATATATTCCGCCGAGGTGGCAAGATCCGGGTCGCCCGCCATCAAATAGGCGACAAAGGCTTTCTTGTTGCGAAACGCATCACTGATTTTATTCATGGATATCCTCCCCCTTATATCTGGCAATGGCGGCCACATCCTTATCGCCGCGCCCCGAAAGGCAAATCACCATGCATGTGTCTTTGCCCATTTCTGCCGCCACGACCACCGCGTGCGATACCGCGTGGGCGGACTCAATCGCGGGGATAATGCCCTCTTTGCGCGATAGCAACTCAAACGCGGCAACGGCCTCGTCATCCGTAACAGGCACATACTCGGCACGGCCTGATGTGTGCAACTGCGCGTGTTCCGGCCCAATCCCCGGATAGTCAAGCCCCGCGGATATCGAATATACCGGCGCAATCTGCCCAAATTCGTCTTGGCAAAAAATCGACTTCATGCCGTGAAACACACCTGTTGTGCCCTTGGAGATGGTGGCCGCGTGTTTCTCTGTGTCAACGCCATGCCCTGCCGCTTCACAGCCTATCAGGCGCACCGAAGCATCCCCGATAAACTCATAAAACGCGCCCATCGCGTTAGAACCGCCGCCAACGCAGGCCACCACCGCATCTGGCAGCTTACCTTCCCGCGCCAGCATTTGCGCCTTGATTTCTCTCCCGATGATGCTTTGGAAATCCCGCACCATCGTAGGAAACGGATGCGGCCCCATCACCGACCCAATCACATAATGTGTGTCCGACACCCGCTTCGTCCATTCGCGCATGGTTTCGTTCACCGCATCCTTCAGCGTCATCGTGCCGGAAGTCACCTCATGCACCGTCGTGCCAAGCAGGCGCATACGGTAAACATTCAGCGCTTGGCGCTCAGTGTCCTCTTTGCCCATAAAAACTTCGCATTCAAGGCCAAGCAAAGCGGCGGCGGTTGCGGCGGCCACACCATGCTGCCCCGCGCCCGTTTCAGCTATAATGCGGGTTTTACCCATCTTCTTTGCCAAAAGCACCTGCCCAAGCACATTGTTGATTTTATGCGAGCCTGTGTGGTTCAAATCCTCGCGCTTCAGATAGATTTTGGCCCCGCCGATTTCCCGCGTCAGATTTTCGGCATAATACAGGGGCGAAGGCCGCCCTGCATAGTTGTTAAGCAGATCCGTCAGCTCCGCCTGAAAGGCCGTGTCGGCTTTGTAGTGGGTATATGCCGCGTCAAGCTCATACAGCGTGTTCATCAGCGTTTCCGGGATATACTGCCCGCCGAAATCTCCAAATCGTCCGTTTTTCATGTTAGTTCATCCTCCTCACCAATTGTACAAGCTTATATATTTTCTCTGCATCTTTATAGCCATTGGTTTCCACGCCGCTGCTTACATCCACGCCAAACGGGGCAAGCCGCTGTATCGCATCCGCAACATTCTCGTCCGAAAGCCCGCCTGCCACAAAATACGGCACATCCTGATACCCCTGCAAAACCCGCCAATCAAAGGCCTTGCCAACCCCGCCGCGCTGTGCCGAAACAGCATCAAACAACAGAAAATCCGCACCAAGCGGCAAAGCCGGCAAAGCCGTCCCCACGCCAACCGATTTGATTACCGGGCAGCCGCAGGTTTCCTTCACCTGCCGGATATACGCCTCGTCCTCATCGCCATGCAACTGTATCAAATCGATAATGCCGTTTTGCGCCATTTCCGAAACAGCCTGCATATTTTCGTTTACAAACACGCCCACAGCCTTGATACGCGGGTCAAGCCGACCTTTAAGAAAGGCCGCGGTTTGCCTGTTTATTTGGCGGCGGCTTGGGGCAAACACAAACCCGATATAGTCCGGCTGCGCCTCGTTAACGGCATCGATATCCTCTTTGCGGCGCAGCCCGCATATCTTCACCAAACTCATATGTCATCACCCCGCAATTGACGCAGCACGGCGCCTTTATCCGGCGCACGCATAAACGCCTCGCCAACCAAAACGGCATCCGTACCGTTTTGGCGCAATACTTTTACATCAGACGCACAGTGGATGCCGCTTTCGGACACAAAGACAATCTCTGCGGGCACCATTTTTCTAAGCCGCTCACTCAACGAAATGTCCACCTCAAACGTTTTCAGATTGCGGTTATTCACGCCCACAATCCGCGCGCCGGCGGCCAACGCCATCTCCACCTCCGCCTCCGTATGCGTTTCCACAAGGGCCGAAAGCCCCAGCCCATGCGCAATGCGGATGTATTCGGCAAGCGTATCTTTATCCAGTATCGCGCAAATCAGCAAAACCGCGCTTGCACCCAAAATTTTCGCTTCATAGATCATATAGCTGTCTACCGTAAAATCCTTACGAAGCAGCGGAATCGAAACCGCACCGGCGATTTCTTGCAGATAACGGTCATCACCCTTAAAATAGTGCGGCTCCGTCAACACTGAAATCGCCGCCGCCCCCGCCGCCTCGTATTCCTTGGCGATATCGATATAAGGAAACGATTCCGCGATAACCCCTTTCGACGGCGATGCTTTTTTGACTTCGCAGATAAACGCGATGCCGTCACGGCGAAGCTCGCGCTCAAAGTCAAACGCAGGTGTGTCACTGCATTTGGCTTGCGCCATTGCCCTTGCCTCATCAAGCGGCAGCCGTTTTTTCTGTAATTCTATTCGCGCCTTCGTATGCGCCGCAATTTCTTGCAGTATGTTCATACCCTCACCCCTCGTTTGAGCATCTGATAAAGTCGTCAAGCTTCTGTATCGCTTTCCCGCTGTCGATGGCCGCTGTTGCCGCGCCTATCGCCGCTTCCATGGTTTCGTATTTGCCGGTCACGAACATGGCCGCCGCCGCGTTAAACACCGCCGCGTCCCGTTTGGGGCCCTTTTCACCTTGCAGCAACGCCCGCAGTATCCTTGCGTTTTCAACCGCCGTCCCGCCTTGTAAATCCGTCGGCAAACAACGCGCGAAGCCGAACTGCTCCGGCGTGATCGTGTACGAACGCACCCAGCCGTCTTTCACCTCGCAAATGAAGGTGGGCGCACTCATCGATATTTCGTCAAGCCCATCCTCCCCATGCACCACCATGGCGGTTTTTACCCCCAGATTGCATAAAACCTGCGCCAGCGGCTCCACCAACTCCCTATCATACACGCCCATAAGCTCCATCTTGGCGCCAGCGGGGTTTGTCAGCGGCCCCAAAATGTTAAACACCGTCCTGATTGCAAGCTCACGGCGGATGGGCGCGACATACTTCATGGCGATGTGATAGTTTTGCGCAAACATAAAACATATGCCGATTTTTGTAAGAAGCTCGGCGCTTTTCTCAGGCGATATGCCGATATTGACACCCAGCGCCTCCAGCACATCAGCCGCACCGCATTGGCTTGATGCGCTACGGTTGCCGTGCTTGGCCACCGAAACGCCCGCCGCCGCCGCAATAATCGCCGCCGTTGTAGATATGTTGAAGGTGTTGGCATGGTCACCGCCGGTGCCGACAATTTCGATGGCATCCACATCGTGCAAAAGCCGTATGCAGTGCGCACGCATACCATAGGCAGACGCCGTGATTTCGTCAGTGGTTTCGCCTTTTAGGCTCAAGGCGGTCAGATAAGCGCTCATTTGCACAGGCGATGCTTTGCCTGTCATGATTTCGTGCATGACCGCTTCTGCGGTATCGTAAGTCAAATCCTGTTTCTTCGACAGGGTTAATATGGCTTCTTTAATCATTTTGTATGGCCTCCCGAAATATTTTTGGTTTTTATCCGAACAATCCGGCCGCAATCCACATCGGTATTGCCGCCAAAAGCGCGATAAAACTCGCCGCGAAATACAAAATTCCGTATATGCCGAGATGCTTGTTGGTAAATGCCCGCTCACCGGCAACAGAGCGGCTCATCATAGCCCACATATTTTGGTAGGCCATAACAAACGAGTTGCCCGCCACAACAAACACAAACAACCAAACAAGCGGGCTGATATGGTACGCTTGTTGAATAGACGGCAAAATCGGCACTAATATCGCCATAGTCGGTATAAAGAGCGCGACATCGAAAAACCGCCATAAAAACGCAACCGCCATCACGCAAAACATAAACAAATACGGATTTCCCGCGATAGGCGCAAGAGCCGGCACAACAATTCCCGCCAGCCATTCCGAGATGCCCGTTTCGGTGAAAATTGCGCCCAAGCCAAGCGCTATGGCTATAAAAACAATCAGATCCCAGTTAACCCCTGTATTAAACTCCTTCACGTCCAAAACACCTGTCAGAAAAAACATAAAAACAGCGCCCAGACAAACCGCCGCATCTGGCAAACCATGCAGGCCGTTTGTGATAAACAGCGCAAACGCGGCAACCAGAATGCCCCCCGTCATGATTTCGTGCCTGCCCATCCGCGGCGCGGCCCGGTTTTTGATTGCATTGATCGCGTCCGCCGACAGCTTTTCTTTGGGTTGCAGCACAAACAGGCTGCCCGCAATCAGAAGGATTGTCATTATCGTTACCGGAACAAACATAACGGCAAACCAGCCGTCAAACGTCACAAGCCCCTCCATGCCGGGCACCGCATTTATCATGCCGGATACAATCGGCCCCCAAAGCACGCCCGACATCCAGCCGGAACCGGGCAGCGTTGCCATCCCAAACGCGGTCAAAAGGATAAGCGAGTTGCCCTTCGAGCCTTTCTCAAGCCCGCACAGCTCGCCGCACTGCACCGCAATCGGTATCATTATCGCAACGCGGACGGTGCTGGAGGGTGTCAATAAGCTTAGCGTCAACCCAATAAGCACCCACGCAAAGACCAGCGACCCATACGATGGTTTGAACAGTTTTATGATTGCCAGCGCGATGCGCTTGCCAAGCCCCGTTTTTTGCAGTGTGAAACCAAAGAAAAGCGCGGGCACAAGTGTCCAAATCGATGCCTGCGTAAACCCGGAAAACACGGCCGATGGTTTCAGTCCAATGGCAAGCGCAAAGCAAGCCAGAAACAGGCCCCCTGCGGAATAAGACAGTTGAAAAGGCTTAAAAATCCAGATGGATAATGAAATCAAAAGACCTCCCAACATCAACTGCGCGGTGCCGCTTAAGCCTGCGGAAAACGGCCGCACCGCCATGATGGCAACGGCCATCAATGTCAGCAAGCCGCTTCCTATACACGATGGTTTGATTGTATGTGTCATTTTGTCAACCTCCCGAAATGATTTTATTTACAGCACAAGCAACACCGCCATCGGTGAATACTTGCTTGGTTGACGTTTCTGTATTTGTCTTTTTCCCGGTACATCATCATCGCATTTTCCTTTCGAAACGAAAAAGTCCTTGGTAAAGCGTTTTCGCTTTACCAAGGACGAATAATGCCTATCCGCGGTACCACCTTGATTTACGGGCCAAAAAGCCCATACCCTCTGCAGGATACGATTGCCATATCCCTCGCAACTGACGTATGCGTCACGTCATGGAATACTCGGCATTTGCAATGCCTTTGACCATGCCCTCAGCAGTCCATTTAACAACCCGCATCTCCGCTCGGCTCTCAGCCCCCCGAACTCTCTGTAGCGCGCATACGCTGTTTTTATCTCTGCTTCAACGGTTTTCATATTTGATTGTACTTATTATACGGCATAGGCGTCGGTTTTGTCAAGGGGGTTGTTACATCCGAACGCGACCAAACGAACGGCTTACAAGAAATCCAAGACAGAGAAAGAGATTTCCATAACTCTGCGAGTTTGGCGATACTTAGATTTTGCCAAGCCGAGCTGATTGTATGAATCCACGAACATTGCCATGACCGCCTGTAATGCGGCTGATTTTCTTGCAAAGCAACGGCTTTGCCGCGCAAGTAATGGTATATAATGCCGTAAATCGGCATTGATACTCTCAACGGTGAATGTATCTTTTCTGTTGTGTATATTACGCACATGACATCCCGGGTACACCACATCAAAACCAACGATTTGCCGCGGTTCATGGCTAATCATTGTTATCAAATATTCGTTCTCCCGCATAGTAGATTTTGTTAACGTATACGTTTCCTACAGTGTTTGCAGAGATAGCTTTGTGTTCCGAAGCGGTTGTGTCCGTTTTTGACTTGTCCTTCTTTCTGACCGCGTACCGGACATTTCTTCTTTTCGTCTATCGTTGCTTTTCTCATCCTCTTATTTTATCTTAATCAACGCTTTTTCTCCACGCCTGCGGGCGGTTTCGCCGTTGCCAAACCGCCCTTTTGCAATGCCCGATTTTGCGTTGCGATTATTTAATTATAACCGAGCCGGCAGTGCAGGTGATATTCCCTTTGTGTGTGCCGTTGCCCGCTGTAAAGTCATACTGCACGTCTGCCAATTGGCTGGTTTCTTGATAATCCCAGTCAGACGGCAATTCTATATGCCCTACGGTGGCCTTAATGTGCAAATGCATGTCGGCAGGCCTGCTTTGCGTGGTAATTTCTATAATGCCTGCGTTGGCCGCAATGTCAAAATCGAAGTCAAGCGTTTCCGTCTGCATCGTCATCGTTCCGGCGTTGTTTAAGCAAGCAAGCGCCCCGATTGCGTTGTTGACAAGCTCGATATTGCCGGCGTTTAAGGAAACGGCCAATTGCGCAACGGTAAAGGAATCAAGAATCGCGTTGGAAGCATTCAGTGAAATGTCAAGCCGGTCAAGCTCGTATTGCGGCAAGGCAATGGTCAGTATGGCGCTTGGGCCAAGCGATATGGCACCGGGGCTAAGGGATATGCCGCCGGCTGTGTTGCGAAGCGATATATCCAGCACGCCCGCCTCTGTTACCTTGTTTTCAAGGGTGTAGTGCGAAGCGTACTCGTCACGGACGTCTAATCCGATTGTGATTTTTGAATCAGTTGCTTGTACAAACTGCACGGTAGCCGCATCAGCGCGGATTTTGACGGTGTTTATACTTGCGGCATCAAAGATGGTTTCTGATGGTGATGCGGCGGAATCATTGTTGACTTCTGATGGTGATGCAACGGAATCATTGTTGGCTTTGGCTGTGGTCAACAAAGTGATCGCCAATACAATCGTTAAAACAACAGACAACACGAAAGCATAATTGGGAATCGATTTTCTATTCATAATATGGTGGACCCTCCTTCGTAGGTTGCTTTGCCCGAAATGGAGCAACGTCACCGCGTTGTGCGGCCGGTGCTGTGCCACTTTCAGCATCGCTTGCAAATAAGCATTTTCCTCCGCGTCACCGCTTTTTCGGATGACGGCGTTGTCGCAGTGCATTTCCGCATCGTTTTGCATGGCCTTGCCAAACAGCCAGATAAATGGGTTAAACCAATAAACAATGGAGATGGCGGAGGTAATCAGTTTGATTTTGTGGTGATGCAATTGGATGTGCATGGCCTCATGGCGCACAATGGCCTTGTATTCCTCAAGGCTGAGGCCGCTTAACAAACCGCTTGGGAAAACAATCAAAGGCTCGAAAAAGCCAAATACAAACGGCGTTTTGGCATAAGAAGTGAACACAATTTTCGCGTCTGCCAAACCGTTGGATTTGGCACAGCAAGAGGCAAAGGCCTCTTCGTATATAGAATCAATTTCTGTGGCTTGCCCTTTATACACGTTTCGTTTCAGCCTCAAATAATTCCAAACCAGGCAGACCAACGAAAGCGATGCAACAGCAAACCATATGCGCGAAAGCAACGCAAGACCGCCCCATACAGACCGCGGTTGCGAGGTTTCCGGCATTACGGGCACGGCATCCGCATTCGGCGCAATCGGGGTGTTTGCGTCTATGTCCTGCGGTGCTGTTTCGTCTGACCCTGTGCTTTGCACTTGCGGCACACGCCACGACACGGAAGCGCTTTCGCCGCTTCCAATGTTAAACAAGCTCCAACTGCTGGCAATCGGAATAGGCACAGTAAGCTTGATGAACACGAGGAGCCATATGAAATAATGAAAAGGCGGTGTCAGCCGCCTGCCCAGCAGCGCTTTAACAAGCCAAATCACAAGCCCGACAAGCGCGGCTTGTGCAGAAAGATGCAAAAGCGTCACAAAGCCCTGCTCAATCATGCTTCGCCTCCCGCCTTTTGTTGATAAGCCCAGAGATGGCATCAAGCTCGCTTTGTGACAGGTTCTCACTATCGATAAAATTTGCTACCATAAGGTTTAATGAGCCGTTAAACATTTTGGCCAAAAAGGATTTGGATTCCGACAACGTTACCTGCTCCCTTGTGAACAGTGCGCGGCACACGAAGCCCGGGTCTGTCCGCCGGATGATGCCCTTTTCCACCAATCGGTTTACAAACGTGTAGGTTGTATTTCGGTTCCAGTTTTTGGCGGCGGCAAGTTGCTTGACAAGCTCTGATGCGGTCATTTCCTCGTGCGCCCAGAGCGCGTTCAGCACATGCAGCTCACCGTCGGTTACTTTTTCGATGTTCATTGTTATACCTCCTTGCGCGGCTTAGCAGACTAATGCATTCGTCACAAAAAGACTAACACATTAGTCGATGCGTGTCAAGCCCCTTTTTGTATAGAGTGCAGCCAAGTGCGCATGCAAGGCCTCCATTGTCATTTCTTCCTCCGTCCTGCGGGAATTGCAAGCCAAACCCGCAATGACAAACATGGCGCAAACAACCCAACCACTCAACGGGAATAGCATCAGTTTGTCCAAATGCCTGCCTCAAACTTCACCCGCAGGATTCGTGCGGCCGACTCGGTAAGCCTGGTTTCACTGAGGTCACCTGTTTGCACGGCTTCTATGACCCCGCGCAGTGCCGCCTCAAAATCAGCGGGCATCAGCACGATGTCAACCCCTGCCTGTATCGCCATAACGGCGGCCTCGGCGGCGGTGTAGTTTTGGGCGATGGCGCCCATGTTCATGGCATCGGTTATAACGATGCCGTCAAATCCCAGCTCATTTCGCAATATTTCGGTGACGAAATAGGGCGATAACGATGCGGGCAGGCCGCTTGTGTCGGCGTGGGGGGCGGCGATATGGCCGACCATGATGCACGCCGCCCCCTCTTCGATGGCACGGGCAAAGGGCAGGTATTCCACCGCCTCAAGCCGCGCCGCATCATACGGCACCGAAACATAGCCGTCATGAGAATCGCCCGTGGTGCCCCCGTGCCCGGGGAAGTGCTTGGGCACGGCCAGTATGCCGTGCGTATGCAAGCCGCGCGTAAAAGCGGCGGCCATATCGCTTACCAAAACGGGATCGCTTCCAAAAGCGCGGCTGCCGATGACCGTGTTTGTCGGTTCCGTCAACACATCAACCACAGGGGCGAAATCGAGGTTGAAACCAAGCGCGTGCAAGGCCTCCCCGATGGTGACGCCCGCTTGGTAGGCCGTGGCCGTATCGCCTGTTTGGCCGATGGCGGCGGCCGTGTCGGGGCGTGCATAATCGGCCATGCCTGATGAATAAAGACGGCTGACAACGCCGCCTTCCTCATCAATCCCTATAAATGGAGGGATTGCGCTTGCTTGCGTCAGGCTGTCGGTTAACTCGCGGGTGGCATCCCACGTCGAAATGTCCTTTGCGAACAGCACATACCCGCCCGCCTGTGCCCCGTCGGCAAAAGCTTCGGGGTGCAGTGAGGGCAGTTCCGGCATAAACAACTGAGCTGCCTTTTGCTGCAAGCTCATTACAGAAAGGGCGGCTTGCACGGCAGTTTCTGCAGGATCGGGGGTAGGTGTTGGCGCGGGCACAGATGTAGGTGTAGATGTAGGTTGCGGCGAGGGTGTTTGCTGCGGTGTTGCAGGGCTTGGTGATGATATGCCCTCGGCCGAGTGGCAGCCGCTCCACAGGCACAAAAGAAGCATAAGCGGACACACGCCACGCCATAGTTTATGTAACATCACGATTCCCTCCTATAGAAACGGCGGGCGGGC
>JGI994J12354_10004561_pt1 | contig 12384 bp, 12 predicted proteins | sample IntmicLarv3ML3BL_FD_12354 | JGI IMG/M metagenome (IMG submission 12354) | reverse complement strand
ATCAAGTCAAGATTTACCAAATTCAAGCAGATGTGATCTAGTCTGGTTAGGATTGTAGCCTTCCAAGCTACTTGCCCGGGTTCGAATCCCGGCGTCTGCACCATCTTGTTTTTCGAAAATAATAACAATATGGGTTAAGAATTGATTGTACCGACAGGCATCTCTGTCTCGATATCATCGAAAATAACGATAAATAAATACTTAAATAATCTATTCCAAAGTAAATCATTCCTTGGGTGGCATTATGAAAAAGATCGCATTCTACGGAAAAGGCGGGATTGGAAAATCAACGACCGTTTCAAACGTTTCCATGGCCCTTGCGGGCATGGGATACACGGTCATGCAGATAGGATGCGACCCCAAAGCAGATTCTACTATCAATCTCACCAGAGGAGAACGCATACCGACCATACTGACAACAATGACCGAAAAAGGAAACTCGATCGGTCTCCATGACATAGTGTTCAGAGGCTCGGGCGGTGTGTTCTGTGTGGAGGCCGGGGGTCCGAAACCCGGATACGGATGCGCAGGAAGAGGAATAATCACTGCTTTTGAACAATTGGAATTGCTTGGTGCATATGAGACTTACGAGCCTGACGTCGTCATCTATGATGTTCTCGGTGATGTTGTCTGCGGAGGGTTTGCGCTCCCGATCAGGAAAGGGTATGCCGATGAGGTGTATATCGTCACGTCGGGAGAGAAGATGGCCCTCTATGCCGCAGATAATATACGGCAATCAGTTATGAACAATTCATCCCGCGGCTATGCCAAAATAAAGGGACTGATCCTGAACTCGAGGAACACGGCGAATGAAACAAAGGTTGTAAAGGAAGCGGCCGAGGAGATGGGGGTCGATGTTCTGATAAGAATACCTCGGGACAACATCGTCCAGGATGCCGAGGATCGAGGAATGACGGTCATAGAATATGATCCGGGATCGGAGATGTCCCTGACCTATCAAAAATTGGCAAATATCATAATGGGTGATGAAAATGGATGAGCTGTGCTACTGCTCCCCTGCATACGGCGGATACGGTCTGATGAACCTCGGAATGCAGGTGCCTGAAAGTTTCATACTCTTTGTAGGTCCGCCCTCCTGCGGGCGGCATTCTGCAATAGGATCCATACAAAAGAACAACAAGAAACGGAACGGCTATCTTTTCGTGACGGAAGAAGAGATATCGTTAGGTACGGTCGAAGGTGAGATCTACAGAGCGGTCGATGAGATACTTAGTTCAAAGGACATCCGTCCAAAGGCGTTCATCCTTCTTTTCTCCTGCATCATTTTTCTGATAGGCATGGACGAGAAGATCATAATGAACGAACTTTCTAAAAAACACCCNGNCATCGTATTCCAGGTCTACTTGATGAATCCTATATCCATCGGGACCAAACATGCACCGATCACCATGATGTACTCCCGCATGGCCGAGATGTTCGATCTCAACAGTGAGCAAAATGATTCATTGAACTTCATAGGCAACAATGTGCCCATAGACAAAAGCTGTGAGATATATGATGTTCTGAAGAAATGCTGTGTGGAAAAGACGAATCATACAATGGATATGAAAACATACGAAGAGTTCAGATCGATGGGTTCTGCGAAATGGAATTTGGTCATAAAGCCTGAGGGACTCCGCGCAGCCAAAGAATTGCATCCGCGTATGGATTACCGTTTCCTAATGACAAGTTATGACCTCAATGAGATACGTGCACAGTATGAAGAGATCTTCTCAATGCTCGGAAAAAGATGTGATATCGACCATTACGAGAAAAGAGCCAGAGCATCAATTAAAAGAACATCGGAACTCTTCAAGGGAAGGACCGTCGCACTTGGTTCTTCCGCATCGTATAAGACATTCGGACTCGCACGTATGCTCATTGAGAATGGTTTTCAATTGACAGATATCTTCAACCGATCGGACATCTATAAGGATGTGCCTCCGTTCGACAGCAAGGACTATGCGTGGGTGAAAGAGAACAGGCCTGAGATAAGGATACATTCCACCTGCGGTACGGAAATGATCCATAACATCGGAAAATGCTGTAAGGCGGATGTTGTCATCGGGTTCAACGCCGCATATTTTTCCGAGACCGAATGCATCGTCGACATCGTCGGTGATGAGAGATTATTCGGATACCGAGGTATCGAGATGGTCATGGAAAGCATGGAGCACGCCATAAGGAATCCTCGTGACCTGAAAGAACTGATGAATGATTACGGGATAGTGGTCTGATGTCCAACCTGCTGAAGGACCTCCCCGGATTCGCTACGGATTTCTCCGGTGCAGCATCAGTATTGTCATCGATGGGAGGGCTTGTGGCGATCCACGGGCCATCGGGATGCATGGGCAACTATACAGGATTCGATGAACCGGATTGGTTCAGTTCACCAGGTCCGGTGTTCAGTTCCCTCATGAGGGAAGACGAGGCCGTTCTGGGGATAGAGGACATCATTGTAAACAGAATAACAGAAACGTGCAGGAAATGCAGACCCTCATTCATAGCGATCGTCGGATCCCCTGTCCCGGCACTCATCGGTGTCGATTATGAAGGAATGTCCATGGAGATCGAAAGCAGCACAGGAATACCGACATTCGGGATCAACACCACCGGATTCGACAATTACTGCGACGGAATGATACAGACACTGTCTGTACTCGGAAAGAGGTTCCTGCCTGCGCATCATAAGGTCGTTTCGAACACCGTGAATCTGCTGGGATACAATAACTTGGATTATTGCAATGATGACGATCTCTTCGATCTGAAAGCATTGCTACTGTCAGAAGGACGGGGGATCAATTGCGTCACAGGCAGAAGCAGTATAGACGAAATTGCAAACATCCCGAATGCAGAATGTAATCTCGTCCTGTCCTCGTCCGCACTGAAGTTCGCTCTGTCGCTCAAGGAGATGTATGGTACACCATTCTCCTGTCAACTGCCGATAGGCGGCATCGGAATTGTACGTTCAACACCTGCGAACGACACAGTTCCCGAGAAATTCAGTTCAAATAGGAAATTTCTGATCATAGGTGACCAGGTCATATCGAATTCGCTGCGTTCGTTCATAGAAGGAAGATACGGGTGCATGGGAGATGTATCCACATTCTTCGAATTCAATGATATCATTGCACGTCAGGGGATGTTCATTTGCGCGGGGAGAATGATTTGTATGAGATTCTCAGCAGAGGGTATGATATGATCATCGCCGACCCTCTGTTCAAGCCATTATCAGACAGGGGATCGTTCGTTTCCCTGCCGCATCCTGCAGTAAGCAGCAAGCTGTATTGGAACGCCCATGTAGGAATATTCGGTCAAAGGATCACAGAACTGCTGGATGATACGTTCACTGATCCCTTCTGACCCTCATTTCATCGTCGGTCAGGGCGTGGCCCAAAGCTATCAGAGGGCGTCCTGAGTCCGAGAGTACCTTACATTTCACACCATATACGAACTCAATATTGTCAGGTGTGATTATTTCCTCCGGAGTACCGATCTTGTATATTGTGCCGGGTTCTGACATCAGTATCAATTTGTCTGCATATTTCGATGCAATATTCAGGTCATGGCTGATCATGATTATGATCTTCCCCGCAGCGGCGGCCAATTCACGGAACAGTTCTGTTACGAACACTTGATGTCTTACGTCAAGATTGGCAGTAGGTTCATCGAGGATCAGTATCTCTGTTTCCTGGACCAAACCTCTTGCAAGTGAAACATTCTGACCCTGACCTGCAGAAAGTTCATTCGAATTTCTCATGGCCAGGTCCTCCAGGCCGAACACCCTGAGCGCTTTGTTCACTTTCTGCATGTCCTCTTCGGTGTTCCTCCATCTGTGCTTATTGTGTCTTCCTAACAATATGGTATCCAACACGGTCATTGAGAACACACTCATCGTTGACACCGGGACATAGCTCATGATGTTCGATATTTCCCTGATCTCATATTCATTCAGGTCCTTCCCGTCAATAAGTATCCTGCCGGATGTAGGCTGGAGTAGTTTGTTCATGCAACGCACAAGTGTGGATTTTCCTACGCCATTAGGGCCCAATATACAGTACAGTCCGGGTTCGTCTATCTTTATGTTGATACTGTTGAGTACGTTTCTCCCGGCAGTATATCTGAAATCAAGGTCTTCGATCAGTATCTCCATATCATCACCATGTGTAGTTCTTTCTCTTCATTATGAGGTACAGGAACATCGGCCCTCCTATGAATGCAGTTATCACTCCCACTTCCAATGTGAAAGAGAACATGGCACGCCCGATCAGGTCTGCCATGACAAGGAATGCGGCACCGAACATCATCGATGCAGGGATAAGATACCGATTATCAGAACCGATGAACAACCTGACAATATGCGGCACGACCAATCCGACGAACCCTATGAGTCCTGTGAAGCTGACTATCGATGCGGTCACCAATGCAATGACCACGAGACAGATGATCCTGAGGTTCTCTGCGTTGACGCCCAAAGATTTTGCGCTGTCATCACCCATGGCGATGACATTCAGTTTCCTTGATGCGAGCTGTACAATGACCATACCCGAAAGGACAAACGATGTCATGAGCGGAAGGTCTGCCCAAGTCATATTCACAAGTGTGCCGACCTGCCACCTGTAGAGATCGGATAATGCAGAGGGTTCCGACCAGAGTTTCATAACTGTCGTGAATGCATTGAATATGTACATCACTGCAATTCCTGCCATGATCATCGTGGTCGGTGACGAACTTTTCATTTTCGACACGATGACGATGACGATCATAGGTATCAAAGAGAAAACGAATGCATTGATGACCGTTCCGTAATTTCCTGCCGCAATAGTGAAACCCATCGTTATGGAAAGCGTTGCTCCGAACAATGCTCCTGATGAGATACCCGTCGTATAGGGATCGGCCAGAGGGTTCTTCAGGACACTTTGCATCGTTGCTCCGGCTATGGCAAGACCTGCTCCCGCCACCAGTCCTGCAACTATGCGCGGAAGCCGAACTTCCCATATGACGTAATCCTTGATGCTGTCGCCTATGTTCCCTGTGATGTGATCCCAGATTATCGCATATGTTTCCCAAAATCCTATGTTATACGGGCCTTGTGTAAGTGAGATCCCGGACACTATGAATGCGAGACCAATGCATATCACCACGAAGATGATCTTTCGGAAGATGTACTTGCGGTATGCGCCTGTTATCGGAGCTTCGCCCGGTGAAGAATCGTCTATCCAAAGCTTTACGGCATCTGATACGGCCGGGCTGGCACTTCTGTTGTTGTCTGCTGTTCCTGTCACGTGACCTCAGATAAAAAAAAGAAAAGTGGTCGAAACGACCGTTTAAGATCATGCGGTTATATCTCCGATATAGTGCATATCCTCTGTACGATAGGAGAAGTTATCCATGTAGTATTTCATCTCCTTCAGCGCATCATCCTGGTCGAAGAGATCCGGATAGATCATCGAAGCCAGAAGATATACGCCTGCTGCAGTTCCGGATAAGGACATTATGCTCCAATCCGTGAGATAGATCTGATGATTCGCGTATGCTTCGCTGTTTCCCAGATTGCTCTCTACCGCCATTCTTGCATATTCCTCATAGTTCTGAGTGAACTTCTGTTCTGCATCCCTTGAAGCGTAAAGGGAATAGTATGTCATTGCGACGATCGGCCCTGTACCGCTTGCAAGCCACCATTCTGCATCACAACCCGTTTTCTGAGAACCCGCCTCTCCTGCAAACTTGTTGTCAACGACCGACCAGATCGCCTGTGCAGGTATGAAACTGTCAAGATACACCCACGTTGTATTGGCCGCTGCGGTACGCTGGTATGCCGGTGCGCCTATGACAGTGAGTTTTGTAACATTCTCGAGTGCATTTCTCACTATCTCAAAGTTCTTATCGCAGAAATTGACGTATTCTATGATCCTATCCTCCACGTTAAAGAGTGTGTGGAGTGTCAGTGCACCTTGGCAAATGCTCGTTCCTGTTGCTGCGACAGATATCACTGCGACCTCCTGCTGAACCGTGTCTATGTTCGCCCACGTGGAGAAGTAATCAACGCCTCCTGCGCTTGTCCAGCCGAGTAACACATTCACATCGGCTGCAAGGACCTGTTCTGCAGTGTACGCGTTGTACGTACCGATACGGGGAAGATCATCAACTCCCGGATAGATCTGATTGTCATGGTGTATCGTAGCGTCTGTGTTCACAGCCGTTACGTAATCCCAAAGACCGCAGGCAACGGTAAAGTCCATAGGGACGACTCCGTCGACAGCTATCTTCAGTTCACTTGCTTTTGAAACGATAGGATAGTTGACGTATGCTGTTGTCCCGAAGTAATTCAGATAGTACAGCTTTATCTCTTCTCGGTCAAGATATTTCTGTACTACAGTTACATCATTTGCATCTATCTTTCCATTCTGATCTGCATCAGCATAAGGATATGTTGTTTTCCAGTTCGTGATCCCCTCGTCGATGATCTTATTCAAAGTGTCAATGTCGGCACTGGAGATCTCGTAGTCATTGTTCGCATTCCCAAAGACAGGGACTCTGTCTATCGGTGTCGTGGCGGAAGTGTTATCGTCCCTGAAAAACAGGACGGCTCCGATGCTTCCGATTACCAGTATCGCAACAATACCTATTGCGATATATTTCTTGTTAGACGGATCCATGGTTAAAACCGAGTTGTGATTACAATGTTCATATAAGTATTTTTCATAATATTTGATTATTAACTGTATTAAAAGACTACAAATTTTTTACAAGACACAGAATATTTTTCGGAGAAAGATCGACTGTGTATTTAGTTTTCGAAGATCAATTATTCTGAACCGCCGTCTGCACCATCCTGTTTTCAATTTCGGCGATCAGTTCACGAAAGCTCTTTGATATCCTGCTTCAGAGAATATCTCTTCAATGATCTTTGATATTCCTTCTTTGTTGTAGAAGACGATCCTGCAGTCGGGGTTGATGTCACGGATGACTTGGACCGCAGACGCCTTACTGTCATCTTCGAGTCCTTCTGAGAATGTGATCACAACAACATCGGATTCATCGATCTGCTGCCATTTCTTCAGTCCCGATGTTGTTCTTTTGTCTATGCCGTCACAGACGGTGCGGCCGTCTATGACGTTGAATAACGGCGAAACAACCATATCGTCATTATGGAAAGCGATCAGGGGATTCAATAATGGTGCTGATGTCTCCTCACAAGTGCCAGTGGTTTCAGTTATTATAAGATCGAGATCATTATTGGCAATGAATTTCTCTAACGTTCCGGAAAATTGTCTTGCTCTTCCGCACGGTGCGGTAAGCGGGAATGAGACCGCTTTTATGTCATATCCCGAAGTCACAGTTTCCAAAGACGCAACGTTATTCAGGATGACGCCAACCTTTTTCCTTTCTCTGAGTTCATCGAGCACGGACATTATTACAACGGTCTTCCCGGAACCCCGAAGTCCTCCGAATGTTGCGATCCTGATCTTGCTGTCCATGGTGATCTTCCTGCTCTGCGTATGTGCAAAGCCCTACGGGCATTTGTTTGCAGAGTTATACTTTCTTCGTTATCCTGCATCAAATATGTTATAGTTTACAGACAAATATTTGATACAATTCTATATCAATTAAATACAGACACCGCGATACCCACTCGGTACTATGGACTCTGAGATCAAAGATCTTGTGGATGATGCGAAAAGGACGAACCTTGATGGCAAGTTCGTGAACAGGGATGTTCTTCTGAAATTCTTGGAACTTGATCCGAATTCCGAGGAATGCGAATATCTCGGACAGGCCGCAAGGGAGATAGCCAAGATCAGGAACGGCAACAAGGCGCGTGTCGGTTCATCCATCGGTATCGATCTCGCACCATGTACGATGAACTGCAGATTCTGTTCATTAGGAGCGGAATGGGGTCTTGTTGACGGAACCTATGTGCTCACGGACGATGAAATGATCGGTCTGATAAAAGGTGTCCATCAGAAAGGATACTTACAGTTCACGATACGCACGACGGAGTTCTTCAGCATCGACAGATTATGTGAACTGGGAACGAAGATACGCAGTGAGATCCCGGGGATGTACGGATTAAGCGCGAACACCGGCGAACTGACACCGGAGGAAGCGGAAAGACTGTACAAAGCGGGATTCACGGGAGCGTATCACACGGTACGTCTGGGCGAAGGGAAGGATACGCCCTTCGATCCCGAAGTGAGGATATCGACGATGCGTTCTATTTCGAACTCACCGTTGATGCTGAGCTGCGGTCTTGATCCCATAGGAACAGAACATACGAACGAACAGATGGTGGAAAGGCTGGAACTCTTCCGTACGCTGAATCCTGTAAGCGTCTGTACGATGAGACGCATAAGCGTCGCAGGAACACCGTTCGAAGGTGTTCCCGAGGTCGATGATATGAGGATGGCGCAGATCGCCGCAGTGGTACGTATGGCAGGCGGAGGAAGATGGAATGTTGCTATCCATCCGCCGATACAGAAGGCCATGGAATGGGGTGCGAACCTCGTTGCAGTGGAAACGGGTGCCGTTCCGCGCAAGAACAAGCATGATTTCGGAAAATGGTCCATTTTCGACCAGGATACCGCAAAGGAAATGTTCAGTAAAGCGGGATACGAGACAGCAGACTGGTCCTATTTCAAAAGGAAGACATGAGTTCAAGAGAGATATTCCGCAGTTCGCTTGAAGGTGAAATTCCGGAAAAAACACCGGTGTTCCTGTACGATCTTTCGTTAGGCGATGTTCTGAACGTACCGTCCGCGGATATCTTCACCGCCGGCGGCATTGACGGGATCAAAGCAGGAAAGGCGATACTGGCACTTCAGAAGGAATTGAAACATGATGCTGCCGCAGGATGTTACAGGGCGATAGATCAATCAGTGTTCGGAGGTTCCGCAGAATGCAAGGAATACGGCATTCCGGTGCTGATCAGGAAACCCTTTGAAGATCCGTTCCGATTGTATGCGGTTTCTCCTGAGGATATGGAAGGGCGCATGAATGGGATAAGAGGATCATATCAGACCGTCCGTGCAGGATCCGATATGGGAATGACATTGAACATGGTGTCTCCGTTCAGCGCCGCAGCATCCATGAGAGGTTTGGAATCGTTCCTTATGGACCTGTGCACCGAAAAAGGATATGTCGGCGATCTGCTGCAGTTCGAGAACGAACTGTTTTCGATAATGTTCAATGAACTGAATGACGTTGATGCTGATGCGTTACTCCTTGCAGCACCTTACGACAACGTTGACATGATCGACGAGAACATGATGGAATTGGCATTCAGATCCTTAAGGAATGTGTCAAAGATGTCACATGCCGACGGAATGCCTCTGATGCTGCACCCTCACGGTTCATTTACATCAGAACACGGAAAAGGACCGTTGGAAGAGTTATTATTGTTACCCACAGACTGTTTATATTACGGTGAATCCAACGACCACAGTGAAATGAGAAGACTGGTGAACGGAAAATGTTCACTTGCAGGCGGTATCGATACGTTCACCACGATCTACTTAGGACAGGATGAGAGGATAAGGAATGACGTGAACAACGTCATGGAACAAATGAAAGGAGAGAACTTCATATTCACGTGTTCGTGCTCAGTGGACCGCGGACTTCCTCTTGAACGGATGAGATGCATGATGAACGCGGTCAGAACATTTCATTGATAGTTCCTGACAGCATTGACCATTGTTCTTACATTATCAATGGATAATCCTCTGTTCAGAGAACAGGAGCACATGAACACATAGTCTTCATGGGAAAGTACATCCATGAATCGTTCAGTATCGCGAATGATACGTTTCTCCGGTCCCAGCAGTAACGTAGTGAAAGCATCCACACCTCCCAGTATTGAGCATTTCCCTTTCGTTCCGTTAAGTATCCCTTCAGGCTCATTACCTTCAGCGAACTGAAAACCATCGATCCCGGTATCAACGGACATTCTCAAAATATCCTTACGGTCATCCGTGGAGAATACGCCGTGAGGATGGAATATTACCGGCAATCCCAATGAATGTGACTGTTCAACGTTCCTTTTCACACACGGAAGTGAGAATCTTTCGAAACCTTCGGGTCCGAACATATCGGGGTTGTCCGAAGCTGATGCAAGGAAGACCGCATCAGAATGATCATGGAACTTGCCGATGATCGTTTCCATCACTCCGTAACTGAAGTCCATGATCTCATCCGCAAGTTCCTTTTCGGTGTAAGTATCCATGAGGAACTGTTCAATGCCTCTGAGATTCCCTGCAGTGTTCACGGGACCGCCGACGTTCATGACGACAGCAAGTTCCGGTGCCCTTTCTTTGATCATCTTATACGATTGATACATCCCGTCAAGGAGAGCATCATCAATATCCTCTGGCACATATCTTTCCATTCTGCTTATGTCCGCGAACGGAGGAGCGGAAAGATACGGTATCCCGAACTCAGGATACTTCGTGATCCCGCCGAATGCCTCTAAGCTGTAAGTGTGAATGCAGCCGACGACCGCATCATGTTTTATCATTTTTTGCAACGCAAGAACGGACCCTGCGGATACTTTCGGATCGTATTGTTCGCCGAACACATCCGTTGTACGTACGCCAGAGGCATCTAGACCCAATGTAAGATCCCTGAGGAACACTGGTGTATAGTCAGATCCTTTACGGCGAACGGTCGATATGAAGTTCTCTTTCTGATCCATGACATGACCTGATGAACATAAGAGTATAAGATTCGCATCATTCCGAGATGGGGTCCGTTCTGATGAGTGTACGTATGCCTTGGCCGGCAACGACCTCAACATCAAAACGGTCGTCGTTCCTTTCCAGGGAAAGTACCTCTTCCGGCGTCATATGGGAATACTTCGTTCCCGGAATGAATTTGCATGCGGCCTTTTGTGCCCTTTCCATCTCTTCAACGGTAGGTCTGCGGTAAGGCTGTCCCGGCACCGGTATGTACCCCATGATATGGAATTTTGCGTCAAATTGTGAAACGAACTCAGCTACCGCTTCCACTTGATCGATATCCACGAAGCCAGGAATGTAAATGACGTTCGCGGAAAGTTTCATTCCTCTTTTGGCAGCCTTTTCAAACTCTCCGTATATCCTGGATTTCTCGATCCCGGTCATCTTCAGATGAACGTCCTCTTTCCAGGCTTTCAGACCAACGTTCGCCGCGTCAAGGTTGTTCAGCGAAAGATTGCTGCCGTTGGTGTGCCCCAGCATTGTCTTTGCGCCAAGATCGTTCTTCACGAAGTCCAGGATCTCAGGGAGCATCTTCGACACCGTCGGTTCGCCTCCCATGAAATGCACACATTCCGGCGAGATCGATCTTAACGTATCCTTTATCTCATCTGCGGAAAGGTATTTCTCCGGTCTCGGATATGCAAGTCCCGGTATCCCGTCAGCACCGCTCCTGAGCTTGTAACTGCATATCGGGCACGAGAACGTGCATCCGTAGTTATGGACAGTAGCAAAATCGTGTTTCCTGTTGTACGTGATACGATAGAACGCCATTTCAGAATTGGCAGTGGATTTGAAGTATATAATAGTGTTATTACTTTTTTGAAAAGTGTGTTACTGCGGTAATATGAAAATGTTACTGTTATCTTGTGTGTATGCGTTATCGTTCAATTGTTCTGAAGGATATGATGGTTTAAGTATCCCGTATCCGTTTCACTTTTCGGCGATCGACATGCTGAGTGAGGAACAGGTCAGGGAAGGCTTCGATAACGGACTGGACTGTGCGATGCTGGTGTTACGGGATGTCTCTGAAAGAATAGGGATGTCAAAAGAGGAAGCAGTGCGTGCAGCATCATGTTTCGGCATGGGTGCGATGCAGGGACTGTCATGCGGCGCAGTGACCGCGGGACTTATTGCGATCGGCTGTAAATATGGCGGTGACGCTGAGGATTTCTCGGAAAGATGCATACTCATGGCGAAACGCGAAGAGTTCATCAACGGATTCAGGAAGGAGTTCAAGGACCTGCTGTGCCCGCAGATACTGGGGTTGGATGTACGTGATCCTGCGGATATGGCAAAGATAGTGCAGCAGGATCTGTTCAGGAAGGTCTGTCCGAGGATATGTAAGGAAGCATCAGAGCTGCTGCATAAGATCTTGTGATATGCTCGGACAAACAAATTACATTAATTTCGTGGATAACGGAACATTTCTTCATTATTGTTGTTCAAACGCTTCTGTCGTATCTTTTTTTAGTATCAATTATTGGACTCAAAACTAAACCAATAAATAATCGTACTGAATTATTCGGCTGACGTTGGGCCTGATATGGATGAATAACTTCGTAATCCGTGGTGATCGCCGAGATTTCCTGAAGATCGCGTTCATTTCACCCTTGCAGCATCCATGAGGACACTCAGGCCCTCGTCACGTTCT
>JGI994J12354_10004560_pt1 | contig 12384 bp, 11 predicted proteins | sample IntmicLarv3ML3BL_FD_12354 | JGI IMG/M metagenome (IMG submission 12354) | reverse complement strand
TCTCACCTTTTGGAAAAAGGTCATGCCGTTAACGGCGGGTCCGGAAGAACGCGCGCGTTTCCGCATTGGGCTGAAGCGGAAGAAAAAGCGATAGCCGAGTACGAGAGTAAACTTGTAAAAAGGATTGAGGCGATGAAAAATGATTGATAACTTTTATAAAAAACTGAAAGAAATAGGCGTTCCGGTCGCGTACAGTCATTTTAAAGAACCGCAAAGCACACCTTACATGATTTATTACATTGACGGTGAAGAGGATATTTTCGCGGATAACAAGCACTATAAAGAAATTTACGCCGGGACAATAGAACTTTACACAACAAAAAAAGATTTTGAACTGGAACGAAAAATTAAATATTTACAAAATCAAAACACTGACATCACTATAAAAAAGGTTAACGAAACATACCTAAGTGACGAAGGTGTTTTTTTAAATATTTTTGATTTTGAAATTATATAGGAGGAACAAAAAAATGGATAAAAATAAAGTAAGATATGGATTCAGTAACGTTCACATCGCTTATGAAGCGGCAGACAGTACAGACAGCAACCCGAAATGGGATACGCCCGTTTCGATACCGGGCGTAGTTTCTTTTTCGCCGAAAGCGAACTCAAGCGAGTATAAATTTTATGCGGATAACGGCGTGTATTATGCGACTTACTCGGACACGGGATATACGGGCGATTTAACTATGGCAAAATTCTCCGATGAATTTTTGGTTAATACACAAGGTTGGGAACTGGACGCAAAAGGCGGCTTGGTTGAAGTTCAAAACGGCGTGAAAAGAAAGTTCGCGCTTATGGGGCAAGTAGAGGGCGACATCGAACCGCGAAGGTTTGTTTATTATAGCTGTAATGCGTCAAAACCAAGTCCGGAATACTCCACAAGTGCCGAAAATATCGAAGTTAAAACAGAAACCATTTCATTAACAACTTCTCAAATTAAAATCGGCGATAAATCTGTTTCCAGATATGTCATTACCCGAAGTGACACAAACGCAGATGTTTTTGATAGTTTTTTTGATGCGGTATATTTACCGACTTTGGGGCAAGCGGCAGAGGAAACAGAAACGGAAGAAACTCCTTAATTACAAGAAAGGCGGGTTAAATAAATATGAAAGAATTAGTAAGCGGTGATATTAAAATTAAAGTGAGAGCCAGTAACATGGCTCTTTTTTATTTCGAGCAAGAATTTAAAGAAAATTTATTAAGTGTTGCGGGTAAAATTATTTTCGGCACAGCCGACGGAATGAAATCCGATGACAAAGAAACCGTTGACAAAGAAGAAGCGATAAGAAGCCTTGACAGTATTTCGGTTATCGGTCTGCTGAAAGTAATTTGGGCGATGAACAAAGCCGAAAACTTTTATTTAAAAAAGGATACAAAACATTTTGAAGAATGGCTCGCAGACTGTGACGAGTTTAATGTTTTTGATTGCATTATGGAGGCTATCGGAATTATTTCCGACGGCTTTTTTCGTACATCGGAAAAAAAACCGGAATCAAAAGCAAAAAAATCAAAGTAAAAGCATTAACAGCGACCGACTGGGGTTAATTGTTATTTCAAATTCTAAAAAAATGGGATTTAGTTTTGATGAAATAAACGAAATGACCGTGAACGATTACATTGATTTGATGGATTTCAACGCGCCGGAAGACGAGGAAACACAGCAACAGGCGAGCCAATCGGATATTGATAGATTTTACGGATAGAAAAGGGGTGATATTATGGCGAAAGGAATCAAAGGAATAACGATAGAACTCGGCGGCGACACTACCGGACTGGATAAGGCGTTGAAAAGCGTAAATGCTACCGTGAAAAGTCTACAGGGCGAGTTAAAAGAGGTTAACAGAGATTTAAAATTTAATCCCGACAGCCCTGTTTTGTTATCTCAAAAAATGACCCTTTTACAAAGTGCCGTCATCGGAACGGCTGAAAAGTTAGAAGTTTTGAAAAATGCTCAAGCTGATGTTCAAAGACAATTTGACGAGGGTAAAATTTCAGAAGAACAATATCGGGCGTTTCAAAGAGAACTTGTCAACACGGAAGCGCAGTTGGGAAGATACGAAAAACAAGTATCATCAACGGGCAAAACTTTAAAAGATTTGGAAGAAACGACAAACGGTTCTTCTAAGGGGATAACCACGTTCGGTAAAGCTTTTGATGATGCTTTTAAAAATATAAATAACAGCACAAAAAATTTGCAGAATGAATTAAAACAAGTTGATGCCGCCTTAAAGTTTGATACCGACAATCCCGTTTTGCTGTCTCAAAAGATGGACATTTTAAAAGATGCCGTTGCGAATACTTCTGAGAAAATGAAGCTGTTGGAAAACGTTCAGGAAGATGTGCAAAGAAAGTTCGACGCGGGCGAAATTCCCGTAGAAGAATATCGAGAGTTTCAAAGAAACCTTGAAAGTACGGGAGCTGAACTTAAAAATCTTGAATCTCAATTATCCGAAACGGAAGAAGAAGTAAAAAATTTAGGGAACGCAACGGACGAATCATCAGACGATGTAACCCAATTCGGGCAGGCTTTTAATAATGCCGTGAGCAGTATAAATGACAGCACAAAAAATTTGCAGAATGAATTAAAACAAGTTGATGCCGCCTTAAAGTTTGATACCGACAATCCCGTTTTGCTATCTCAAAAGATGGATATCTTGAAAAATGCGGTTTCAAATACATCTGAAAAACTGAAATTACTGGAAAACGCTCAAGATGATGTAAATAAAAAATTTGCGGACGGTGAAATTTCGGAAGAGCAGTATCGGGAGTTTCAAAGGGAAATTGAAAAGACTAAATCGGAACTCAAAAACTTTGAATCTCAAATCACGGATACAGATAACGAAATGAAAGGCTTAAACAAAACTGCTGATGATTCCTCCGATGAAGTTAAGGATTTGGGAAAAAGCTTTGATGATGCAAACGAAAAAGTTATCAGTTTCGGCAATGCGCTAAAAGCAAGCATTGTTGCCGAAGTCGTCGTTAACGCGGTAAAAAAAGCAATAAGCGTTGTTAAAGAGTTTTCAAAAGAATTAATCGAAAACGCCGCAACGATTCAAGCGGAACAGGCACAATTTACCGCCGCATTTGCGGAGCTCGAAGATGATGCCGTAAAAATGATTGCGTCTATATCAAATGAAACTCAGATACTGGATGAACGATTAAAACTTGTCGCGACAAGCGGATTTTCGCAATTTAAAGGTGCGGGCATGGACGCAAACCAAGCGTTGGCGAGTACGGAACAATTTATCACCAACGCCGCAGATGCCGCCGCTTACTTTGATATATCCGTTGAAGATGCAAGCGAAAAATTAAGGTCTTTTGTGCGAGGGAACACGGCGGCAGGCGACAGCATCGGTTTATTTACTTCCGAAGCACAAAGAAACGACAGAGCCGTTGAGTTGATGGGTAAGAAATACAAAGACCTTACGGAAGCGCAAAAACAAATGGTAATGCTTGATATCGTTGACAGTATTTATTCTGTTAACGGTGCTATGGGTCAAGCGGCGCGAGAAGCGGACGGTTGGGAAAACGTTCAAGGTAACTTGAATGAAGCTTGGCGGCAGTTTACTGCTGTTTTGGGTGCGCCGATTTTAGGAGTTATTACGCCGATTGTACAAGATATAACGGCTAAAATAACGGAAATGAAACCTGTTGCCGAAGAAGTCGCCGCGGTTGTCGGTGAAAAGTTTTCTGAAATAGTTGTAAAAATAAGAGAATCGGCGGGGTTTATTTCTGATGAAATTATACCAAAAGTGATAGGCGGTTTTAATCTGTTAAAAGATAATGCGCCTGCTATAACCGCCGTGATTGCGGGAATAACCGCCGCGTTTGTAGCATTGAAAGCCGTCAGCGTCGGTGCGGCGATAGCAACGGGAATAGCTAACATTGTTAACGGTTTTAAGTTGTTCACCGGGGCAATCTCAACGGCATCTGTGGGTGCAACGGCGATTAAAGGGGTATTGGCGGCGTTGACAAGTCCTGTCGGTTTAGCTGTTGCGGCAATTGCGGCATTAACAGCGGGAGTTGTTTATTTGTACAAAACGAACGACGATTTCAGAGAGAAGTTTTTGACGGTATGGGAAAATGTAAAAGAGGGGTTAACGCAAGCGGTTACCGTAATCGTTGAAAAAGTAAAAGCATTTGCTGATGATGTGAAAGTTTTATTTGAAAAATTAAAACCTACTATCGAAGAAGTTATTAACAATATAAAAATAATCGTCGAAACCGTTTTTAATAATCTCAAAGAGTTCTGGAACGAATGGGGCGCGACGATAACGCAGGCGTTTACAAGTATTTTAAGTTTACTTTCCGATACGTTTCAAACTGCTTGGGATAATATTAAAACGATTGTCGAGGGTGCTGTGGATATTATCGCGGGCATTATAAAAACCGTTACCGGAATTATCACCGGTGATTGGTCGCTTGCTTGGGAGGGTGTCAAAGATATTGTATCGGGTGCATATGAAACGATAACCGAAGTATTGGGAAATATAATCACTTTTGTTACAGGTTTCAATCTTGCAGATGCCGGAAACGGAGTAATGCAAGGACTTGCCGACGGTATAAGTAACGGATTAAACAACGTTAAGGAAAAACTCAGTAGCGGAATGTCTGTTATTTCGGGTGTCGCCGATACATTTTTAACTATATGGGAAAAAGTCAAAGAGGGATTTTTACAAGTTGTTAACATAATCGTTGAAAAAATTAAATCTTTCGTTGATGACGTTAAAGTGTTCTTCGGAAAGATAAAACCCATTATCGATGAAACTATGGAGAACATAAAAACGATTGTGCAAGCCGCTTTTAATTTTCTTAAAGAATATTGGGAAAAATGGGGAACGGTTATCGTTCAAGTATTTACGAATCGTTTAAAAGCGGTTTCCGATGCGTTTCAAGTCGGTTTGACGCTTGTAAAAGCTATCGCGGAAACTATTTTTAATAACATTAAAACGTTCTGGAATACGTGGGGTTCGACGATAACACAATATTTTAAAACTACTTTGAACATGGTTCTTAATGTATTTGAACTCGTTTGGAACAACATAAAAGCGGTTGTCGAGGGTGCTGTCAATATCGTTTCCGGCATTATAAAAACGGTTACGGGTATTATTACAGGCGACTGGGATAAGGCTTGGGAGGGTGTCAAACAGACTATATCCGGCGCGTGGGAAGTAATAACAACGGTTGCGGGTAACATATATAACACCGTTAAACACAATCTTGGTGAAATGGTTAACTTTATAAGCGGTATTGACCTTGAAGAAATCGGCAGAAATATAATACAAGGCTTATCGAACGGCATAAGCAGAGGTTTAGAAAATGCCAAAGAAGTAGTCAGCAAAGGTATAGAAAGTATTAAAAGCCGATTTACGGGTATTACGGGTTTTGATATACATTCACCGTCAAAATGGGCGGAAAAGATTGCGCGTTTCGTCGGTGACGGACTTTCGGGCGGGTTTCTTACAAGTCTTGCAGATGCCGGAGACGTAGCGGGTCAAGGACTGGACGGCATCAAAAGCATATTTCAAGAAATGGCTGATGATAGACGGCTTCACGATGTCGCGGCTTTGGAAGATAAAATTTTGCTCATTGATAAAGAAGTCGCGGAAACAAAAAAGGCTTTAGAACGCGAGCAGTACGAAAGGGATTTAGCGGAAAAACGCTCTAACTTAAATACCGCGAAAAACGCAAAAGAACGGGAATCAATTCAAAAAGATATAAATAAAATGATTGCCGACAATGAGAAAAAACTTAATGATGAAAGACTTGCTGACGAAAAAGCCTTTTTACAAAACAAAATTAATCTGATAAAAGAATCGCAAAACATGATTAATGATTTAGGTTCTGCGTTGGTTTCTGCTCTTAAAACGCAATATGAAAAGCAAAGAGATGCGCATTTATCTTCTTTGGAAAAAGAAGTTGATGATGTCAGAAAAGCGAACGACAAAAAATTAAAAGAGTACGAAAATGATTATTTAAACAAAATTTCTTTTATGGATTCCGAATTAGCGGAACAAATAAAAGCGATAAATAATCAAATCGCAGGGATTGACGCTCAAACCGATGCCGAAGAAAAAGCTTTAAGAGAGCAGGAATATAATAAGCAACTGGCAGAAAAACAAAAAGCTTTGTCCGCGGCTGAAAGCGCAGAAGAAATTGCAAAAATTCAAGAAGAAATAAATGCAATGATGGCAAAAAGAGAGCGCGAACTTTTACTCGCAAGACGTACCGAGGAAAAGAACAGTCTGCGAACTCAAATCGAAACAATAAAAGAAGATTACGCCGAAAGAAAAAAACTTCTGAAAGAAGATTATGAAAACCAAAAAGAAAATGCGAAAGATACTCTTGATAATTTTGTGGATTCCAAAGATAAGGAAATGAAAAAAGCGAAAGAGCATTTCGACCAATTATTAAGCGAAGAAAATCTTAATGCCGAAGCCAGAAAAATGCTGATTGAGGGAAACAACGAAGATATCATTAATATTTTATCAACGTATAATCCTAGGTGGTTAGACCAAGGGCGGACTTTTGCGGATAAATTATTAAACGGTATTAACGAGGGTCGCCCCGCAATCGAAAACGCAATCAGCGACATTATGAATTTGCTTAACGGCGTCAATGCAAATATCAGCGAGACTTTAAATAACGCGTCCGCAGTTTCGGCAACTGTAAATAACAGCATCGGCGACGCTTTCAAAGATATTGAAAGTTATACCGTGGCATACGGCGATACTTTAACATCAATCGCAAAAAAATATAATACAACGGTTGACGCCTTAGTGAGTGCGAACGCTATTCAAGACAGAAATAAAATATATTCGGGTCAAAATATTACTATTCCGATTAATGTACAAACCACTTTAGACGGTAAAGTTATTAGTGAAAACGTGTCGGAACATATGTATAACGATTACTCAAAAGCCGCGAGGTACTGAGATGACTAAAAAGGCGGTGTTATATGACAATAGGGTTTAACTTTAGAGGGAAACACAGCTCCGATTTTAATATCGGCGTTCGCTCGGAAGACAGAAGTTTGATTCCCGCTCGGCGTCAAGTGACTTATGAAATTCCCGGGCGCGACGGTAACTTTCGTTATTCCGACGGTGAATATGATGTAAGAGATATTTCTTTAAGACTTTGCTTAAACAGTGATAATTGGGAACATCTCAGAATAAAAGCAAGGGAAATTGCCAATTGGTTATCCGGCTCAGGGCGTTTAATCTTTGATGATGAACCGGACAAAGTTTATAATGCAACTTTAAAAAAATATGTCGGACTTGAACAGATAGAACTTTTGTCGATTGGCGAGTGTGTCATAACATTTGAATGTCAGCCGTTTGCGGAAGATATTCACTATAACCAATTTTACGTTGAATCATCGCAAAATGATTCTTTTTTTATTTCTTCTTCCGGCTTGGAAAATACACCGTGCATTATAAAAATAAAAAACACAGGTAATACAGATTTAACAAATATAAAAATTATAAGAAAGGCAGGCGTTGAATAATGCCATATTCAAACAATGCAAAAACAAAAACTTTAAATAATTTATTTAGAAGTGAAACAGCTTATATATGCTTATATATTTCTAATCCGACAGAATTAGATGTGGGAACGGAAGTCACGGGCGGCGCATATGCAAGGCAAGTAATCACTTACGGCGAACCGACTATTGCGGGCGATGAAATGTTGGTGCAAAACACAGCGGTTATTACTTTTCCCGTAGCGACAAGCGATTGGGGTTTAGTAACACATTACGGTATCAGAGATGCTTTAACGGGTGGGAATCTGATTCAATACGGTACGTTTACGATTCCGCAGGACGTTGTGCAAGGAAATCAACCTGTTATAAACGTAGGAGAATCAACTCTAAGACTTAAATAAAAGAGGGGCGGGGAATAAATGTTTAACCGTCAAAAATACAATCTGGGTAAGTACAATCTGAATACCAATCTAAATTTTGAATTTGAAGATACGGCGTATTCTTCGGAAGAAGCAAGTTTTAGAATTTTAAATAACCTTATTCCGACAGATGACATTACGGTTTCTTATGAAGATTTAAATATTAATCTTCATAAGGTAATGACAAACTTAGATGATGAAGCCGTAGTGAGTGAAAATACTTCCCTTGTAACAAAAAAATACTTTTCAAGTTCAGATTTAACGGTATCAAGCGAAACAGGTAATTTATTCGTCGGACGTTTTTTTATGTATGACTTGGCAAAATCAAGCGAAGATACAACTTTAGTTAACCGCTTGTATTTCAGTTCGGACGACGGCGCGATTTCAAGCGAAGATACTTCGATGTTACTTTATAAAATATTTAACTCATTGGACGACAAAGGAACTTCAAACGAAAATACTTCATTGACCACCAGAAAATATTTTTCAAGTGATTCAATAGAAATTGCATCGGAAGAAACTATTCTTACGAATAAAATTTATTTTAGCAGTAATGATTTAACTTTGACATCGGAGCAAGATAAATTTAATCAAATTCAAAGCTTTAAAAGTGATGATGCAACATCGTCAAATGAAGAAATGACAATTTTACTTTGCAAGTTGTTAAATTCATTGAGTGACTTAGCCGTAGCGAAAGAAAGCGGTTCATTCGTAAACAGAAAATATTTTTCAAGCGATACAACGGATACTTCATCGGAAGAAACCGCTCTTACAAACAAAATTTATTTTAGCGGTGATGATTTAAGTTCGGCAACAGAAGAAAGCAAGCTTAATCAAATCCAAAGCTTTAGATTTGATGATTTAACCGTATCAAGTGAGGAAACGCGTATTATATGTGCGCGTTTCTTTTCTTTTGATGATTTAACGGTATCATCGGAATCATTAACATGGACTAAAAAAATATGGCTTAAAACAGACGACAAAGCGGTTTCGCGCTCAACTCTTAAAAGTTTAAATCTTTATTATTTTGACACCATACATCTTAAAGATGTTGTATTGCGTCCGGGTGATGAATTGATTATCGATACCGATTTAATGACGGTAACGCTTAACGGTTTAAACGCCATGAAATATTTTTCTGCGCAAAGCGATTTCTTTAAAATCGCGCCGGGTGAAAATATTATTGCTTATTCAGACGACAGCGAATCAAAAGATTATTCCGTTGATATTTTGTGGAAAGACAGGTGGCTGTGATGGAAACAAAAAATACTGTTCGCGTTTATGATAAAAATATGAATAAGATTGCGTATTTAAAAAACGCCTCTGACATTCAGTACGAATTATCTTTAAATAACTTATCGTTTGCAAGTTTTAAAATGCCCGCGGACGACCCGGAAAATGAATCTTTGGAACTTTTTAATTTTGTTGAAATCTTTGATAACGGCGAAAGGGTCGATTTATTCAGAATTATCAAGCCGGGGTTGCTCAGAAACAAAGAGGGCATTATTTTTTATGAGTGCGAGCATGTTCTTGCAACTTTAATTGATGATGTTTTGTTTAAATATCACCAGATTGGGAATTTAGGAACTTACACGAATGAAGTAATCGGATATATATTATCGAAACAAATAATAAAACATTGGGTATTAGATGAATGTGATTTCACAAGACAGTTTGAATATAAATGGGAAAACGAAAATTTATTGGCGGCTCTTTTTTCGGTTTCAAATGTCTTTAATGAAGAATATAAGTGGGTAACCGATACAACATGTTATCCGTGGAAGCTGTCATTAAAAAAAATAGAGTCGGAATTTAAAGCTGATATCATGTATAAAAAAAATATGCTTGAAATAAAGAAAACCGTTGACGCAACAAATATTGTAACAAAACTGCTTCTGCTCGGCTACGGCGAGGGTGACAATCAGTTGGATATTACGAGTATAAATGACGGTCGCCCTTACTTATTGGCTGATGAAGAATCAATAAATAAGTACGGTGTTAAGTCAAGCATATTGGTCGACAGGCGTTTTGAAGATGTGGCAAGTCTAAAAGCATACGGCGAATCAATGTTGGGAAAAAGTAAACAGCCGTATGTCAGTTACGATGTTAAAGCGATTGATTTATTTACTTTAAAACCGAATATTTATGAAAAATTCGTTGTCGGTGATATTGTAAGGGTCATTGATAAAGAAGATAATATCTGCGTTGATTTGCCTATCGTGCAAGTAAAAAAATCTGACGTTGCGGGCAATCCCGGAAACATTGAAATAGTGGTTGCGAATAAATCAAAGGATTTGGCGGGCACGATGGCGGATTTGGCATCAAGAAATCGTATTAATGAAGTATACGCACAAGGCGCAACCAATCAAATGATGATAAATTACGCGGATAATGCCGACCCGAATAACCCGGCGATATTAAGGATTTATATTCCCGATACAATGGTGCGCATAAATAAATGTATTTTGAATTACAATTTAGAGCCGTTTCGGGGATATACAAAAGCAATAAGCAGTGCCGATTCAACGACGCAATCAACTTCAACATCATCTGCGCAGATGCCGACAACTTCAAACGCGTCTACGCAATCACCGACAACAACGAGCGTTTCAACTCAAACGCCCACTACTTCAAGCAGTCCGAGCCAAACAAGCGGCGCGAGCAGTTCAACGACGACAAGTTCGCACGATATGCAGTTATCAAATATTCTGCCGAGCAGCACAACAAACGCACAGCAAACCCATAATCACGGCATTAACTCAAACGAAAGGTTACTTACCGGATTCAGAGTAACGAAAAACAGTTCCGGAGCGATAACAGATATTACGGAAACATATACGAGATTTGTTTGGTCGGGCGCGCATACACACGGTAATCACAGTCACGATATGCGGCACACTCACAGTATACCGACACATACACACACGGTAACTATACCCGGACATTCGCACCAAGTAACAATTCCCGGGCACAGTCATTCGGTTACGATTCCCGGACATTCGCATCAAGTAAGTATACCGGGACACAGCCACGCAATGGAGTTCGGAATATATCAAGGAACAACGGCATCAAGAGTAACAATTGCCATTGATAATAAAAATATTCCCAACAGCGAAAAAGAAATTGACATTACAAACTTTTTGGCTACGGATTCAGCGGGTAAAATAATTCGTAATTCTTGGCATACGATAAGATTGACGCCGGACAGAATGACAAGAATAACGGCAAACGTATTTTTACAGATATTCACACAATCAAGGGGCGGGGGTGATTATTAATGATAATAAAACCTGAAAATATTTTAGTTGACGGAAAGAAAATCGGTGACGTACTCGAATTTCATTTGACCTACGCGGCAGATAACGAGAACGAAAGAAAAGCGACAATCAAGTACACCGTAAGCGGGAAAGAAAGAATATTAACATGCAGTTTGGAGGCGATAAGCTTTGAATCTTGAAACAATGTACTCGGCAAGTGTCAACAGTAAGGAAACACGTTTAAGCGAGGATATCACAGAAACGGCTACAGAAATATTTGTAACAGACGGGAGCATTTTACCCGACGCGCCGAATTTATTGGTTATAGGCGGTAACAGCGACAAAGCGGAAACGGTCAAGTTATTAAGCAAAGATGGTGACAAGCTGACCGTCGAACGGGGTTTTCAAGGTGATTCAATCGCTTGGAAAGTGAACACGATTATAGGCAGAAACTTCACGGCTTACGACCATGATACATTTAAAAACAATATCGAAAATTTAAACACAGAGCAATCGGAACATTTAAAATCGAAAATGCCGCATCTCACTAGCGATGGAAAATATAAATACGGCTTTAAAGTGAATGATGATGAAAGCGTTTCTTTTATATATGAAGAACAGGAGGAATAATCAATGCCGGAAATAAAAATTGCAAATCAAGATACTTTAGTGGAAACAAAAAACAATACCGAGATAATAAAAAACGACTTTGACGCCTTTCTTGGGGGGGGGTATACAGTGCCCGCCATAATTAGGCGTTTGGAAGATATAGAAAAGCAAATCGGTACACCTAACCCAATAAATGCCGATATGGAAACCGTGTTTAATTTTATTAAGCAAATAAATGATAAGTTGGATAATCAATCGGGTGCTTCTTCGGCTATCAAGAAAATTTTAAGGGGTACTCACAACGGGGCGAATAGTACAAACAATATAACAATAACACACAATGGAAATATTAATCCTGATAAGTGTTTCGTTATACTGAATCCAGCAGTAGTAGCAATGGGTTCAGTTGCCGTATACCAACCAACACTAGTAAGTTGTTCAGCAAATAATTTTGTTACTACATTTTCCGCATATCAAAATGGTAGTAATTGGCGTGCAACTTCGTTCTCATGGCAACTGATAGAATTTAATTAAAAATAAAGATTTAGGAAGTGATTTTTAGATGGCTGAAATTAAAATAGCAAGTCAAGAAACATCGGAAGAAATAAAA
>JGI994J12354_10004558_pt1 | contig 12385 bp, 13 predicted proteins | sample IntmicLarv3ML3BL_FD_12354 | JGI IMG/M metagenome (IMG submission 12354) | reverse complement strand
CATGAAACTCTCTGGTTTTATTGCTTTGTATACTCTTAAAAATGTATCTGCTGATGGTATTCCATTTTCTAAACTTAATAATTCTTCAAAGTATTCTTTATTTAACCCTAGAAAGTATGATATGCTTTCTGCATCATTTTGTCCTAGTAATATTCCATATATTGTTAATACTATTACATCTATTAGTTTGTGCTTTTTCCCTATATTACTTCTTGAATCTTCTAAATCTTCAAAATATTCTATTAATTTGTACATAATCTTTTTCCTCTACTCTTATTTGATTATATACCTTTTCCTTTTAATTTGCTCATCTTTTTATGCGTTTGCCCTATAGACCATTTAATAAACCTTTACAATATTAAGAAAATAGGTTATCATACTAGGTCAAGGAGTGATATTATGCCAATTATTATTGAACCAACAGAACAAGAAAAGAAGTTTATTGCAGAACATTGTATAGCTGTTAATGGATTGATGGATTTTATTAGGACTGGTGAACCTACAGATGAGCATATTAATGGACCATATAAAATTCGAAAATTCAGATTAGCTGATGGTGTGTTTTTGCATTATGTAAGAGATAAAGAACCTGATTTAAAAAGTGCGTTGAAAAGTGGAAAATATACTCAGTTTGCAGTATTTAATACCAATTCACAAAATCTTGATGAAGGTGAAATACTTAATAGAAGTGTAGGAATAAGGCATCACCAATTAGGGCATCCAAATCTTTCTTTTAGGGGAAATGGAAATATAGATATGCAATTCACGTCAGTAAAAGGTAACATGGGTTCTATTGGGTATTGTGCACTTGAAAACGCAAATATTAGATTTATAAATCTTAATTTTGTAGAAGAAGATGGGAAAATTAAACCAAAAATTCTACAATTTGGAGGTTATCAAAAATTTGATGGATATTATTTGGTTTCTAATCCAATAACAGTTGGTAATAGTTTGGATTATTGGAGTAATTTAGAATTTGCTGCACGCAGAATGGGAGAATGTAGTGAAGAAGTTGCTTTTGTAAAAGCTTACAAGTCTGCTGCAACTGGAAAGCAATAATGTATAACTAAAATAAAAATAGGGAATGTTTAAACTTCATCACCTATTTTTTTCATGATTATTACTTTATTAGTTATGCCCTTCTCTTTAACATCTTTTGCAAACTCTTCATAATTATGTTCATATCCGCCACCATGCATTGGAATAATGTAATCAGGATTCATTTTTTCTACCATATATAATGCACCCTTAGTCATATTATCAGACCTCTTCCCCATAAAATTACAAATAGGAACAAAAGCAATATTTATCTTTAAATCTATACTAGACAAGAAATCTATCTCTTCATAATATATAGCATTTTCCTGCTCATATCCACCCCAATCAGCATTATCACCACTATGAAATATTACTAAGTCACCTAAATCTACTAAAAAGCAAACACCCAAATCAGTCGACCTACCAGCATAAACTCTAATTTCATCGTTTATATCATTAATATCATCAGGCACAATATTAATAGTTCTTTTAGCATCACTTTCAATATCACCAAGAATTGTAACAATATTTTCATAGTCTAATGCTTTATTATGAATCTTTCTATTGTAATGGTCAAAGTGATTATGTGATTGAAACATATATAATCGTTTGTCTTTATAATCATCAAAATCAATAACTGCTTGTTTTGTAGTATAACCATACTCACTATTTGTACCAGTATAGTCAAACATCAAATAACATTTTTCTGTTTCTACTAAGAAAGCACTGTGACCTAAATATTTTATTTTAAATTTATCCATAATATCTCCAATCAGCAAAAAATATTTTATTAACTGCTTTAATTCTAACAAAAATATATTTATTTATCAATTTATACTTAAATAATCAAATAAAACAAAACATTAGGTTGCATTTATTTATAAATAGTGTATAATTATTATTGATAATGAATATCATTAAGAGGTGAATAATGCAAACCAGATTAACTAAACAAAAAGAAATAATTCTAAAAACTTTGCAAAATAGTAGAGCACATCCAAGTATTTATGAACTATATGATACTATTAAAGAAAATCATCCTACTATAGGGCAGGCGACAGTATATAGAAATGTTTCAAAAATGTTAGATGATAATCTTGTAAGGAAAATCAGAACTAATGATGGAATAGATCATTATGATGGCAACATGACACCTCATATTCATTTACAATGTAATAGTTGCAATAAAATAATTGATATATTTGATAATGATACAGAAATAACAACAGAAAAATTAGCTGAAAAATTCAATATTAAAATATCCAGTTATGAATTGTTACTAATAGGAACATGTGAAAAATGTTTGAAAAATAAATAAAGAAAGAAGGAAAAAATATGGAACTAAAAGGAAGTAAAACAGAACAAAATTTAATGACTGCTTTTGCAGGAGAAAGCCAGGCACATACTAAATATCAGTATTTTGCATCTCGTGCAAAGAAAGATGGATATGAATCTATTGCAGAAATATTTGAAGAAACAGCAGGAAATGAAAAAGAACATGCTAAGCTATGGTTTAAATATCTAAATGGTGGTAGTGTTCCTGAAACATTAGTGAATCTAGAAAGTGCAGCAGCTGGCGAAAACGAAGAATGGACTGAAATGTATAAAGAATTTGCAATTGTTGCTAGAGAAGAAGGATTTACTGAATTAGCAAACTTATTTGAAGGTGTAGCAAAAATCGAAAAAGAACATGAAGAACGTTATAGAACTTTAATTAACAATATTAAGGATGATAAAATATTCCAAAAAGATGAAGAAAAACTATGGATTTGTAGAAACTGTGGTCATGTTTATGTAGGAACAAAAGCTTTAGAAGCTTGCCCAGTATGTAAACATCCTAAGTCATATATGGAAGTAAGAAAAGACAATTATTTATAGAAATAATTTTAAGGGATTAAATATCCCTTTTTTCTTGACTAAAAACCACATATTTGCTCTTCATTTTTATGTTCGACAAATAAAAAAAGTATTTTGTAAAACATATTCCTACTTGACACCAAAATAAAAAATAAACAATGCAGTAACTATATTTATAAAACTCTTATTAAACAAGGGGGAAATTTGAAAAATCTAAAAAATAAGAAAAGGTAAAATATTTGAAAATGGATTTTTTAGAAAAAACAAAAGAATGCAATTAATACTACGAAATAATGAATTACTTATAAAATAAGGCTAAAACCATAAAAAGTCATTCTAAATTAAAAAAACAAAAAATAAAAAAAGCGAAAAAAGTCAAAGTGTAAAGTTGATTAAAAATTAATTTTTTAAGAATTTCCTTATTTTATAGGGATATGATAAAAGCGTTCGAAAAAACCCGAAAAAATGGGTTGACTTTAATTCATATTATATTAAAATTAGATTAAAGAACATTACAAAAAGTTGAGAGGTAATAGCATGAATGAGAAAAGTTTTTCATCCCTAAAAGTAATAAAAAGAAATGGCAAAAAAGTTGACTTCGATGGAGCAAAAATTGCAGTTGCCATAAAAAAAGGATTTGATAGCATAATTCCATCTGATATGGAAGATGAAGCTAAACCATACACTACTAAAGATATGCAAAAAGTATATCAAACAGTAATTTCTAGGATTGAGAAAGAATACATTAATGAGGAAAAAATCAAAATTGAGGAAGTGCAAGACTTAATTGAAGATGCCTTAAAAAAACATAACTATGAAGATGTATATAAATCATTTTCTGAATATCGTGAAAGAAGAAAAGAATCAAGAGAAATGTTTTCTGATGATAAGAAACTACATAAATTTTTGAAAACCTTAGAAGCTTTAAGTTTAAAGTCTGCAGTAGATGATGATGGTAAAAGAGATAATGCTAATGTTGATGGAGATTCAGCAATGGGAACTATGCTTCAATATGGTAGTACTGTTTCTAAAGAATTTGCTAAATCATATTTAATGAAAAAAAGATTTTCAGCAGCACATGATGATGGATATATCCATATTCATGATATGGATTTCTTACCAATGGGAACAACAACATGTCTGCAAATAGATTTGAACAAATTATTTAAAAATGGATTCTCTACAGGTCATGGTCACCTAAGAGCTCCAAAAGATATTATGTCATATTCAGCACTTGCTGCCATAGCAATACAATCAAATCAAAATGATCAGCATGGAGGGCAAAGTATTCCCGCATTTGATTATTATCTATCACCAGGAGTTTTATATACATTTAAGAAGCAATTAAAACAAACATTATCTGATATATTAGATTTTTCTGGTTTTCTAGATTTTGTTAATTTCCCAAATATAGTAAAAGATATAGATAAAATAGATACAATAGATGTAACTATAGATTACTTTAAAAAGTATATAAAAGAAAATGAAGTACTTGAAAAAGCCTTCAATATGTCATTAGAAAAAGCAATGAGCAAAACAAATAGAACCACTTATCAAGCTATGGAAGCATTTGTTCATAATTTAAATACAATGCATTCAAGAGCAGGAGCTCAAGTTCCATTTTCATCAGTAAACCTAGGAACAGATACTTCAACAGAAGGAAGAATGATTATTGAAAACTACCTTCTTGCTGTAGAAGCAGGTTTAGGTAATTCAGAAACACCAATATTCCCTATATCTATATTTAAAGTAAAAGAGGGAATTAACTATAACCCTAAAGATAAAAACTATGATTTATTTAAATTAGCATGTCGTGTATCTGCAAAAAGATTATTCCCTAACTTTTCATTCATAGATGCACCTTACAATAAACAATACTATAAACAAGGTGATTACAATACTGAAGTAGCATATATGGGATGTAGAACAAGAGTAATGGGTAATACGGTCGACCCTGATAAAGAGGTGACCTCAGGAAGAGGAAATCTTTCTTATACAAGTATTAACCTGCCAAGAATCGCTATAAAACATGGAATAGCTAACAGTAATAGAGAAAAAGCAGATATGAAAGGTTTCTATAAAGAACTAGAAGAGATAATGGAACTTGTCAAGGACCAACTTTTAGAGAGATTTGAAATACAATGTAATAAAAGAACATATAACTTTAAATTTCTATTAGAACAAGGATTATATATTGATTCAGAAAAATTAAAACCAACAGATAGATTAAGAAAAGTATATAAACATGGAACACTTAGTATAGGTTTCATAGGACTTGCAGAAACACTTAAAGCACTAATTGGTGAACATCATGGCGAGAGTGAAGCAGCACAAAAGCTGGGTATTGAAATAATTAAGTTCATGCGTAAAAAATGTGATGAATTTTCAAAAGAATGTAATCTTAATTTTACTTGTATAGCAACGCCTGCAGAAGGATTATCTGGTCGCTTTGTATCTATAGATAGAGCAATTTATGGAAAAATCAAAGGCGTAACTGATAAAGATTATTATACAAACTCATTCCATATACCAGTTTCTTACCGTATATCTATAGATAAAAAGATTAAATTAGAAGCACCTTATCATGCATTTACTAATGCAGGACATATAACATATATTGAACTTGATGGTGATCCAAGTGATAACCTAGATGCTTTTGAAAAAATTGTAAGAATTATGAAAGAAGCAGGAATAGGTTATGGAGCAATTAACCATCCAGTAGATAGAGACCCAGTATGTGGATATATTGGTGTAATAAAAGATGTTTGTCCTAGATGTGGACGAAGAGAAGGCGAAGCAGTAAGTTTAGAAAGGATTACAAGCCTAGAAAATGGCTGTAAATAAATGGAGAGGGTAGTATGAAAAAAGAGGTAGAAGTACAAAACACACCAAAAGAAAAAACAACAGGAGACGGAGTTGGGTTCGAACGAATTCGTCGCATTACAGGATACCTTGTTGGAACTGTAGACAGATTCAACAATGGTAAAAGAGCAGAAGAACATGACAGAGTAAAGCATTCATTTACTGATGAAAATTAGACTAGCAAAAAATGAACTTGAAAGAGGAAGTATAGTAGATGGACTTGGAATAAGAGCAGTTCTCTGGACTCAAGGTTGTCCCCACAACTGTCTAGGTTGTCATAACCCTGAAACGCATAGTTATGATAATGGTGCTCTTATTAATACATCAGAGATAAAAAAACAACTTAACAGTCTTGATATTGAAGAAGGCTTAACTCTTTCAGGAGGCGACCCCTTCGAGCAAATTGAAGCTTGTCTAGATATTGCTAAGTATAGTCAAAGCATAGGTTTAAATGTTTGGTGCTATACTGGTTATACTTATGAAGAATTAATGAAAAAATCAGAGACAAATCCTTTAATAATACCATTTTTAAAAGAAATTGATATTCTAAAAGATGGTAGATTTATTCAAAAACAAAAAAGTTTAGAAACTAAGTTTAGAGGATCTAAAAATCAACGCCTAATTGATGTAAAAAAAACATTGAAAAGTAAAAAAATAGTTCTATTGCAATTAGAAGATAAAGTTGATAAAAAAACTAAAAAGAAAAGAGAAGTCTATCTATGACTTCTTTTACATTGTCTAAATTAATAATATCATATATAATTTAAATAGATTAAATAGTGAGGTACATTATGGATAAGTTAATAGTTTTAGGAACAGGAAATGGTGGAGCATTAAAATGCTATAATACCTGTTTTGCATTAAAAAGAGATAATGAATATTTTTTAGTTGATGGTGGTGGAGGAAATGGAATACTAGCTAATTTAAAAAAAGCTAACATCGATGTATTAAAAGTTCATAATATATTTATTTCTCATAATCATACAGATCACATATTAGGTATCTTATGGATAATGAGAAGCATTGGACTTAGGATAGCAAGAACTAAAGATTATGAAGGTAATTTGAATATATATGCATCAAGTGAAACAATAGATGCTATATTAACTATTGCTAAGCTATTATCACCAAAAGTAGTAAGAGAAATATTAGGTGATAGAATTGTATTTAATATAGTTCAAGATAAAGAAGAAAAAGAAATTCTAGGTTGTAAAACAACATTTATAGATATACTTGCAAGAAAAGATAAACAATTTGGCTTTAAAATAGAAATATCTCCTAACAAATATATGACTTTTTTAGGAGATGAACCATTTGATAAAAGGTTAGAAAGTATTGTAAAAGATAGCGAATGGTTATTACATGAAGCATTTTGCTTGGATGGTGATAAGACAAACTACAAACCACATGAAAAGGGACATTGCACAGTAAAAGAAGCTAGTATTATAGCGAGTAGTCTAAATCCTAAGAACTTAATTCTATGGCATACTGAAGATAATGATTTGGAAAATAGAAAAGAATTATATACCAAAGAAGCTAAAGAATACTATAATGGTAATGTATATGTGCCAAATGATTTAGAAGTAATCAATTTGTGAGATATAGTTATGACAATAAAAGAATTAAATAAAGAATTTATAAAATTACAAGATAAATATGGAGATAAATCCTTAGATGCTATATGTAATGATGGTTGTGAAAGAAATCCTGACATAGCATTTGTTTTCATGAATCCTACAGGAAGAAATATTGCTTCATCAAAAGAATGGAATGGTGTAAAGTCACCATGGTTAGGAACTAAGAATATTTGGGATTTATTTTATAACTTAAATCTACTAGATAGTAACATTTATCATAAAATAAAAAGCATGAAGCCATTAAATTGGACTATTGAGTTTGCTAATGACTTATATAAAGATATCACTTCACACAAATACTATATTACAAATCTTGCTAAATGTACCCAAACAGACGCCAGAGAATTACCAGATACTGTTTATAAAGAATATTTAGATTTATTTTTTAAAGAATTAGAAATAGTAAATCCAAAAATCATAATATTATTTGGCAATCAAATAAGCTCTATAGTCTTAAATGAAAAGATATCAGTATCACTTTGTAGAAAAAAAGAATTTACAAGAGAAATAAATAAAAGAAAATATAAATTTTATTCAGTCTATTACCCAGTTGGTAATGGCAGGTTTAATATAGATAAAACAATAGAAGACTTAAACTGGATAATAAACAATAATTTTAAGTAGGAGAAACATATGGATAAAAAAATATTAATAATCTCAGAAAAACAAACTAATCTTTTAGAAGCACTAATCTACTGGCTAAATCAGGAAAAAATACAGTATGATATTATTGAAAAAATAACAGAAACTATACCAGAAGATATTAGCAACATAATATATATAAATTATGTTAATGAAATATCATCACTAAAAAATCTAAATAAACCATTAGTCATAATAAGTGCATCTAAAATAATCATTGATTCTTCAGAAAATATAATAAACTATCTAATCACTCCATTAACTAATGATGATACTAGCTACACTTTAGCTCAAAGAGAATACTTATATAGAAAAGGAATATATAATTTAGTTACAACTAAAGTATCAGAACTAATTAATGATGATAATGATTTAAATGGAATTGTTATTGATGCACAAAATTGTAAAACTAAATTAAAAGATTGGGTATTTAGTTTTGATTCAATAGCAGAGTCGTATGCTTGGCTGTTAAATAAGAATGTAAGTAATAAAAACTTCACAGAAAAAGTTGTTAATTTCTACCATGAAAAAGTCTATAATGATTCTTCAAAAGAGATAAATTATTTAATAAGTAAAATAAAAAATATTCAAGATGGCATAAAAATGATTGATATATTTGTTTGCACTAAAGAAGAGTTAGAAATATTAAAAACAAATTATTTCTTTAAATTATTATTGAAAAATATAATAAATAACTATCAAATGTATATTGTTGATAGAACTTCTATAACTAAAAATGATATAGACATATATAATAAATTTCTTGATGGCACGATAATATATGAAGACTGTGTTTATATCGATACCTATGACAATGAATATTCCTTAGGAACGGTTGATTGTAAAGAGAAAACAATTAAAGAATACAATGACTATTTTGATTATATTTTAGAAAAATATGGAATTCAAATATTTGAAGAAGGTGATATTAATGAAATTCAAAGATAAAGTAGTATTAATAACAGGTTCATCTAGAGGAATTGGCAGAAGTATTGCGGTAACATTTGCCAAAGCTGGAGCAAATGTAATTATTAATTACAAGAATAATGATAGAGAAGCAGCAATTATCACTGATATAATATCTTCATATGGTAACAAATGTTTATGCATTAAAGCAGACATCTCTAAAGAAGAAGATGTTAAAAGATTAATAAATGCTGTCATTAATGAATTTGGTAAGATTGATATTTTAGTAAATAATGCAGGTATTGCCATTGATGCAGATTTTAATGAAAGAAAAGTTAAAGACTGGAATGATACTTTAAATACAAACTTAGTAGGAGCATTCTTAACTTCCAAATATGCTGGAGTCCATATGATAGAAGCAAAAAAAGGGAAGATAATAAACATTTCTTCAACAAATGGAATTAGTTCAACTTATCCTTATAGTATTGACTATGATGCATCAAAAGCTGCATTAATCAATCTAACTAAAAACTTAGCAATTCAGTATGCACCATACATAAATGTAAATGCAGTAGCACCAGGATGGGTAGATACAGAAATGAATAGTGACCTACCTAAAAATTATTTAAAAAAAGAAAAAGAAAAAATCCTTCTTAAACGTTTCGCTGAACCAGAAGAAATAGCAGATGTAGTTTTATTCTTAGCATCTGATGTAGCAAGATATATTAATGGAGAAACAATAAGAGTAGATGGAGGTTTTAATTAAATATGATAGATAACATTCAAATAGTTTTATTCTTTAGTCCAAAAACAACTTTTAACTCAAACCAAATAGCAGCAGATATAAATAAAAAAATACCATCTTTAGGTAATGGTATAGTGTTACCAATTAATCATAATGACCCTAACATACCTACTATAATATTTAATGAAAATCAAGAACTAAATGTAAATGTAACAACTATTAGTACTAACATAATATTTGGAGAAAAAGATTTAAAAAAATATAAAGAGACTATACTAGACATTATAAATATATTTAGTTATAATGCTGTAACATTTTCTAGAATAGGTATGGTTATAACAAGAGTATTGCCAAATACAGATATTAATAAATTAAAATCAAAATTATTTAAAGATGAAGAACTCCTAGAAACAAAAGATTTCTTAGTAGCATGGCACACACCAATCCACCTAGATGGAACAAAGTTTAATTGTTGGGAACGTTATTTTATAGATACCCCAAATGATAATTTAATAGGAGTATTTGATATTAATACACCTATAGAAGAGACTTACTACATAAATGAAGAATTTGTGGATAAATGTATTATCCAAAGTATCAGATATGTTGATAGAAAAATTAAAAAATAATTAAGTATGAAAAGGTTATTAATTGAAATAATCTTTTCACTTTACTCTTTTTAATTATCAATAACAATGCAGTGCTTTTCCTATCAATAACAATGCAGTGCTTTTCCTTGATAATTCCAAATATAAATGATATTATTGATATGATAAAAGGGTTTACATAGGAATAGCTTTTGATAAAAAAGAAAGGTGAAAACAATGGAAGAAAAAACAGTGTTGGATGATGGAAAAGTTGTTGAGTGGATGAGTGAAACAAAAGATACAACAACAAATAAATTAAAAATATCTAGTGAAGGATGGGAAAGTTATGAGCCAATAGAAGAAACAGGACTGATACCGTCAGGAACAGGAACAAGCATAAAGGTAGGAATAGAAACAATAGTACAAGGTTTTGACGATTTAGTAGCAGGAGTAACAGCCTATGTTGATGAAATGTTGCGTCTAGATGGACAAACGATATCAGAAGAAGGACAAACAGCAGAGACAGGAAAAGAGCCAACAATAAATGAATTAACTGGAGACTTAGATAAAACGCCAATTGGAAATGGAAACAACGGCAGTGGCGGAGGAAATAATGGTGGAGGAAATAACAATGGAAATAACGGAAATAATGATAAACCACCAGTGAAACAGCCATTAAGAAGTCCATTAGCAGAGTATGGAGAAGCACTAGTTCCAAATATGATAATACTATTAGATTTTATAGGGGAATTAGCAGTTTTAAATGGAACAACAGTAGAAGAAATATTAACAAATACAAAGTTTAAAGAACTATTTGATAGACATATAAAAGGATATCAAGCACTAATAGCAATAATACCAGGAGAACTAGGGGCAGCAGAAATGCAAGGATGGCTAAGGTCAATATATAATGGAGAAGACATAGCAATGATACCAATAGAAGCTGTCGACTTCGTCAGACTAAGATTAGATTCAATAGCAGGAAAAAAAGGAATAACAGCAGAAGAATTATTAAATAATGTAGAATATGCAGAAGAATTAAAAGGAGCAACAGAAGGATACCAAAAATTAAATACATTCTTTGCAATGTTAAGTAAAGCAGAAAATAATCAAGAAGTAATAAATAAGATATATACAGGAATGGTACCAGAGGCATATGGATTTAAGAGTGAAGATGTATATGCATTTAAAGATGCATTAGATAAACTAGCAACAGAAAATAAAGTAGACGTAATGGATTTATTGACAAAAGCAGAACATGCAGAAAAAATAAAAGGAAGTCTAGATACATTAGATCCATCGAAAGTATTAAGTGAAATATATAAAGATGCATCAGCAAGTACAACCCAGACAGTAGCAACAAATATGTATGTAGCAGCCCAAGCAGGAACAGGAGCAACAAATCAAACAGTAACGAAATAATAAATTTAAAAAATAATTTATGAAAATAGGTGATTAAATGGGAAAAATAGTAATGGATTATGGTCAGATAGAGAGTATTTGTAAAAGTTTAGATGATGTTGCAACAAATGTTTCAAGTGCAAAGAACGATTTGAACAATGCAATTAGAGCAACACAAACCTCATGGCCAGATGTTAATGGCCAGCACTTTAGAACCGCAGCACTAAATAGGACTAATGAAATAGAAAAAATATTTAATTATTATAAACAAGTAAGTAAAGAAATTAGAGCAGTGAGTGATAAATTTAAGACATGTGAAAGTAATGCAAAAGTGTAAGGAGGAGTAGAAAAAATGGAAACAACAACATTTCAAATGGATACTCCGCAAGCAAGGCAGGCAGTTTTAACACTAAAAAATAAAATACAAAAACTGCAGAGAGATATTAATAATGCAAATATTGTCATGGCAAGAATAACAGAAGAAGTATGGCAAGGAAACCAAAAAGAAAAAATTTTAAGAGATTTTAGTGTTACAAATAATGGCTATAGTAATTATGCAAAAGCATTATGTGCATCACCAAAATTTTTAGATATAGCAATAGGAACTTATGTGAAAGCAGATACAGCAGTTGGTGATAAAGTTGGAGAAGAAGTTACAGAATCATTGCTAAAACCAGGAAACCCTCCAGAAGTTAATCCAGGAGAGGTTA
>JGI994J12354_10004557_pt1 | contig 12387 bp, 8 predicted proteins | sample IntmicLarv3ML3BL_FD_12354 | JGI IMG/M metagenome (IMG submission 12354) | reverse complement strand
TGTCGCTATATTTCCTCGCTCATCATAACTAAACTGAACCTTACTTCCATCTGGTTGTGTAACCGCTATTGGCTCACCTTTTTTCTGATACACAAGTTCATGAGTATTCCCTAGTCCATCCGTAGACTTTACCAAATTACCATCTTCATCATACTCATTTCTCATCTTCACTTCGCCTGCCACTTCCACATACATTGGATGATTGTGATTATCATACTTTAAGCGAACCTGCTCCCCTAACGCATTAATTACGCGGGTCAAATTTCCTTTTTCATCATATCCATACTGAGTCTCATTTCCTAATTTATCCACCACTAAGGTTTTCTGATTCAATTTATTATAGGTGAAACGTTCCTCACCATTCCCATATATATGCTTGATATCTCGAAACTTTTCATCATGAACATACGTTATCTGGCTTCCATTTCGTTCTGTTAGAATAACACTCTTTTCCTCCTCCTTATAATCATAAGACATACTTCCACCATCTGGAAATGACTGATGTATCATACGGTTTTGCTTATCATAAATATTTTCTACCGTTGTAATTCCACGAGGATTGGTAATACCCGCTAGTTTCCCTGCCTCACTATATGTATACCCCGTCATATGGCCAAGAGGTGAGGTCACACTTAGGAGTTGTCCATCCTCCACTTTATAACTGCTCTTACGTCCTGCATGGTCTGTCACATCACTCAAAAAACCATCCTGATCATAAGCAAAGCAAAAGTACTCTCCACTTTCCTTTTCCACCTTTACAAGACGACTCTTTTCTCCCTGCTCTTCATAGGAATATTTCAAGGTATCTCCACTTTCCAATACTTGCCTTTGTAAAACTCCCTCTTGATTAAAGTAATAGTATTTTTGCTCTTTAGTCTGATAAAGATATCCATTCTCTATTTCTAAAAACTTTGCCGTACTTCCAAACCCAGCCTCATAATCGCCTTTTTCATTCTTATAATAGACTTCTTCTCTCCCCTGCTCTAATAACAAAGTACAAGCCGTTGGAGTGATATCTAATGATACTTCATAATTATGATTCCAATCATTCCCTAGTACGCCACTTCGATAATTAATCGCATTATAAAAACGTTTAAACGCAAATGGTTGCTTTCCTTCTATCGTCATATCCGTTTTATCATATATAAAATTTCCAGTACTCAAGTTTACAGGATCTGCTGAATTACTAACACAACCTGGCAATACCCCTTTCATTTCCTGCCCTCTTAGAAGGATTTCAGCCATTCCATATCCTGCTTCCTTTAACCTCTGAACATCCTCCGGTGTCAGCCCCAAACGGCGAGCGGTACGAGCCACCATCGTCTGTCCCCAGGCCTTACTTATCTGCGACTGTATGCTTTGGGGAACAGTGATGTGAAATCCATCTCCACTCCCACCACTGCCTATCAGTTCATTCAACATCCTTACTGACTGAAACGCTTGATTCGCCCCTACAAACAAATCGCTTGTATTCACATCTATCTCATGCAACCTTTGCAGCTTCTCCTCAAGTCCTTGCATCATTCTTGTTACACTTGATATCCCCCATGTATAAGTAGCTATTATATTATTATAATTCTGATACCCACCATATCCATTTGGTTGACCATTTATACTCATATAGTAATTTCTTTGAGATTCGTGACTATCTAAAAGCTGTCTTTGTAAACCCATCTGCTCTCTTATTTTATCTTCATCTAAGATTTCATGCCCTCCACGACTCACCGCCGCTGCCGCATCTGTACGCATCATATCATAAGCACTGATTAAACCTCTCATAACCTGTTTTTGAGCATTTAGTTCGCCTTTTTTTCCACTCCAAGCCGTTCCTTGTAGATTTCCTTCATTCTCAAAGTTCTCTATCTTAGTTAAAATACTTTCTAAATACTGTAAATTCTCATCTGACTCAGCCTGTATACTATTCGATAATACCTGTAACTCCGCAGGATATATTTTTCTTCCCATGTTAGTTCTCTCCTTCCTGTTTTTGTTGATACTTGGTTCGCCATATACTTTCTTCTTCGTCCCATTCAACTGTCTTTTTCCGATAACTCTCCTGCCAGTCTTCTAACATTCTTTCACGTTCTCTTTTATTTTGTCCAAAGCCCTCTCGCATTTGAGCCAGTTGTTCCACATCTTCTGCTTCTATTCCTTCACTGGCTTCTAACTCTTGTACTATTCGGAGGATGGATTGTTCTTCTTCAAACTGTTCTTCTTCCCATCTCTCTAATTCTTTTCCCGAACGTTCATAGGCATCTCTCATATCCGCTATCTTTCGTAACTCCAACAATTCCTCAGTACAATCTGCCGTATGATTTATATTCTCTTTGGGTGTCATTTTTTCCTCTTGTGTTCTTTCCACCGCTTTTGCCAAAGTCGTACTTCGATAAAATCTATTAATCGGCATATCTTCCCCCACCTCCGCTAACGGCTGCATTTCTCTGTCCTAATTCCGCATCCATCGTTGCAAATCGAGTCGCTAAGGTTCCGATTCCTCCAGCATCTGCCAACAGATTACTCCTTGCTCCTGACACCGCTCCCTCTCGCATATTCACACAGGCTTGGGCATTGCTACACACTGTTAAATTTGTCAAAGATGGCATGGACATACTCCTTAGTGTCACTCCATTTACACTATTCGCTATATCGTTTTGATGCATACTTGCTATTCCTACACTACTTTTAATTGGTCTTCCCATTACACTTCCTCCTAGTCATATTTTGGTATCTGTACTTTCCGATAAGTTCCGTTTCTAAATAATAATCCCTCTCCCATGTTTGGCAGGTCTTTTATATTGCCCACTGGGAAGATGTTCGTTAATCCTTGTGCACTCAGCACCACACCATTTGCGGTTTGTTTCATCAACTTATTCACTTCGTCCATTCCTCTTGGCTTTGCCGCATGTAAAGTCACAATAACGCTCACTCCTAATCCACTTCCTACTCTCAACGCTTCTGCCACTTTATTCAGTTCCGGTTTCACCATTTCGATAAAATCATCGACATCATCTATCACTATCGTATAAGGTGTCATCTGATTCATAATCTCTCTTGGATTCATACCTGGATGTTCTTCTAATTGCTCTTCTAGCATTTCTTTTCTTTGACTGTTTTCTTTTTTAAGAGCCTCTATGAATTCTCCCACTTGTTCTGGTTCTTTCATGTATATGGCATTTTCCCTACCTAAGTAACTGTATAATTCCATATTCTTTGAATCAAAGATATAGGTTGTCCCCTTGGGGATTGCTTGTTCTAACAGTACTTTTAGGAGATTGGTCTTACCTGTTCCCGTATTGCCAATAATTACAAAAGGACTCGCACTTGCGATAAATCCTCTTCGTAACACCTCTTCGGTATCCAATCCCACTTGGTAATCCACAGTATCCCCATCGTATTCGGCCATCATCGAGTAACTTAATTCCTCTGGCAATACGGGGATATGGGGCGCTTCTTCCCCTGGATACATCGCTCGGATTTCATCGGTCAGTTTTTTCAGTTGCTGACTGTATTCCCCTTCACTTGCACTATCCGCTACCATATAGAGTTGCACGACATGAACGTCGTCTTCTTTCACCAACGCACGCCCCTTTATTTCTGACTGCTGATAACTTCCCCGTCCAACTATCATGGAAATCTCTGTTGCTTCAAAATTATATCCCGCTATCTTATTTTTAAAATTATTCACTGTCGCTTGCCGTAAGGCATTGATACGGGTTGCTGTCGCTATAGTATAGATACCAAGCCCGATTCCGTCTCTTGTGAACTTTGTATACACACCCTCTTCTTCAATTCCCATCTCACGGATAACATCGAAATTATCAATCGCTATTATAATTGCTTTTAATGGCTGCTCCGCTATCTGATTATATGCTTCTAAATTGGGAACCATATATTTCGCAAGCAATTTTTTTCGTTCTGCCATCTCTTCTATGAGCAATTTTTTGAATTTGCGATAACGTTCTTCATCTTCTATTGATATATATTCGGCTGTATGAGGTAGATTCTTAAGTGGCATTAGCCCACTATTTCCATAATCTAAGATATAAAAATTCAAAGCTGATACTGGATTTAGAATCGCTAAACTGATTAAAGTTGTGGTTAAGAATACCGTTTTCCCATACCCACTGGAAGCCACGTATAATAGGTTTCCATCTTTGGCAAAGTCTAATTCGTATTCTCCTTGGGCTTGCTCTTCTGGTATATCCACCTGCCCTAAGCAAACAGATAAATATGGTGCTGGTGTTTCTATTTCTCCTCCATCTAAAGACTCTTCTAGTTCGTCCAGTTCTTCCGACTCCTGCACATATGGACTCACTAATAGATGAGGCAAGGATGGTAACCACGGCTTTCTAATCTCCACCGTATCCTCTCCATCAAATACTTTTCTGACATGGTCTACGACTACATCTAACTGCGTCTTTAAGGCTCTTTCTTCTGCTTTTTGATCACTTAAATCCTTGTTGACTAATTCGCCTTGCCCCAATTCATTTACCACATACACACGATTATCCATCGTAACTTCTGCTTCTTTTTCTTTGATATACATCGCCCCGCTCCATGCACTTTGAAACAGTTCATAGATTTCATTATTTCCCACCTGTAAGTAAGAACGCCCTGGTTGGGTGATATTTGCCGCATCTGGTGTCTTTAGTACTTCTTTACTGTCTCCCTCATTTTGCACTTTTAAGCATAGCTTGAACTTGCTATTGCTCCAGATTTGATCATCCACTACACCTGTTGGTTTCTGGGTCGCCAATATTAAATGTACCCCTAGACTACGCCCAATACGAGCGGCAGATACTAACTCACGCATAAAATCTGGCTGCTCTTTCTTAAGTTCTGCAAACTCATCACTGATAATGAAAAGATGTGGTAATGGTTCTTTTACCTTACCCTCTTTAAATAAACGCATATATCCATTAATATGATTCACTTCATGCTCACCAAAAATTCGCTGTCTTCTTGCTAATTCACTCTTAATAGATGCCAAAGCACGCATGCTTTCACTTCCATCTAAGTTTGTAATGGTTCCCATCAGATGGGGAAGATTTTTGAACAGTCCTGCCATTCCACCACCTTTATAATCAATCAGTAGGAAACCAACTTCATATGGATGAAAATTAATCGCTAAGGATAAGATATAGCTCTGTACGATTTCTGACTTTCCTGAACCTGTCGTTCCAGCAACCAAGCCATGTGGCCCATGTGCTTTCTCATGTAAGTTTAGGAATACGATATCATCTTCGGCACGCACACCAAGCGGTACTTCTAAGGATTGATGGGAATTATTAGTCTCCCAACGCCTCTTGACTTCTAAATCTTCTGGATGCTGCACTCCATATAAACCAAAGAAAGTAATGCTCTCTGGAATACTGCTGGTAATGCCCTGTTCATGTGCGAGGACACCCAAATCACGAGCCATAAATTCTAAATCTATCTCATTCGTATGATATAGGTTAAGTTTTTGATCCTGTAAGAGTTTTTCTTCCAATAATAGAGTTCCCTCTTTGGAATTATCCAGCATCATAACAGTGCCGATATTCTCTGGCAAATTTGCCCTTAGATAGCTGGTATATATAATCGAGAACCCCAACTCACTTCCGCTCTTATCGAGATATTCCATGATTGAATGATCCATCACTAACTTGGGTTCATCAATAATAAATACATAATGCGGCATATATTTTGCTTCTTTTTTATTCTCTTCTATTTTCGCATTTCGCTCTTTTAGAATCTGATGCATACTCCCTAATATTTGGTCACGACTTCGCTCTGTTCGTATCATTCCAAGTACATTTAGCATATGCAGCTTGGTGTGTGGCAACCAACGCATCCACGCAAAGGAATCGTGATGTTTGCCATCATAAATCACAATAAACTGCACATCATGATAACTTTGTGAAAATGCCATTTGACTTATGTATAATTTTAATTGCTCATGAAGTACGTCTTTTTCTCCTACAAGTCCTAGATGTGCCCTTTTTAAATCTATCACTTTTGGTTTATTCAAGGAGCAGAACTCTCTTTGTATCTGCAATGCTTTTTCTGCTAACTCATCTTTTTCTGTTGATAACTCCACATTCCAAGCCTCGATTGAAAAGCTGGCCGCTTCGGTACTATGACCTACTGATATAGTTAAAAAATCTTCGTCTGTATTGTTTCTCTCATATATTCTACTGTTAAATTCATGAATCAGCCTGCTAATATCAGTAATCTTGGGATAGTTATATTCAAATGAATTCTTTTCCGCACTCCATGCGTTATATGCTTCTTTTCTCTTTTTCAATAAATAGGCTTCATATAATTGATTTCTCTTTTTATTGGATTCCTTGGTTTCTTTTTGATCTTGAACAAATTTCACCACGGAAAATACGGTTGTCATCATGGTACTGGCAACCGACATTAACATATAAATTCCTCGCCCCATCAACATACCGATTGCAATCGTTACTGTAAGCATTCCAAGGGGAGGTAAAAGGGTTTGTAGCAAGCCTTTTTTATCCATTTTCCCCTCTTGCGGCGGCTTATCTAATTTAATCTTTGTTGTTGGTACACGCATAATCAAACGGGGAGACCGTTTATATTTGGGAAATCCCTCAAAAGGCAACTCTTTAATTTCTGCTTCGATCAAAGTTGTATGATAAGCCTCTTTTGCTCCGATAATTCGGATATGCTTTTCTTCAAACACGATTTTCACTTTATGAATAAAGAGAGCATCCCCTTCTTGCATGGTATATATGCCATCTTCCATTACTCTCCCATTTAAGTAAGCTCGTTCTTTTTCTCCGCCTTTTTCATATAATAAGTTCTGCCCTCTGACTAGAAAGCGACTGGTAATTCCCTCTACTTCAAAACACGCTCGTTCACTGGCAATATCATAAACGTCAGGTACTTCAAATCGTGCTTCTTTATCTACTAGATAAAATAGTTGCTTCCCCTTGTATGTTTGCCATATCGACGGCTCTAAATCTTGCTTTAGCTCTTTACTTATGGGATATTCTTTATACTTTAATGATTGTTGTTCAATAATATATTCCATACACTTTACCTACTCTTCATCTGCACCTGATTCGATGCTATTTTCTGGATTTGTCTCTTCTTCGTTTGCCTCCTCCAGATTCGTCTCGCCTGCATCGGCTTCCTCTGGGGCATTTATTTGTTCTTCTATCTTTTGCTCTTCATAATCAATGCCTAACTTATCCGCTAAATCCTTGATTGTCTTCATTAGGGCTTCTGACCTCTGACTTTTTTCTGTTCCTGAAATATCTTGATCTTTCTCTACTAGATTCAATTCCTGCATGTATGCATAAAGCAATAACTGATTATCGGCAAGTTGCATTGCCAAGTTTTGCGCTTCATCCATCTGCAAACGCCCCAAATATATCCAATAATTTAATACATGTTCATCACCTCTATAGCTGATTCTACTTAAGATTACTTCTTTCTCATTTCCTCGAAAGGTATCGATGGATTGACTGTGAATATAAGCAAGAGCCAAAATATATTTTTGATGTTTCTCCAATTCTTCTAGTTCCATTTCTCTTAATGCATCAATAACTCCTACATAATCATCCTCAATATAGGCATTCGATGCCAACAATATTTTCTCACGCTTTGGTATCGTAATTCCATAGGCATATACCGTCACTACCACAAATGCTAGAATTACTAGCATACTCATGATGCTGTACGCTACCAAGCCTTTATATCGCCCTCTATTTACCTGTAACTTGGTTCTCGTTTGTTTTTCTGACAACTGTTGATGTAGGGTTCCCAGTATCTTTTGTACTTCTTCGGTTGTCTTGGCCTCATAAATCTTTTGAATTTCTTTGTTTTCTTTGAGCAGACTTTTACCACCTTTGATGATATCATCATAACTATATTTCTGACTTAGAAGACTACCAATCAAAGCACAGTAAGATTCTAAAAAATCTTCCTCGATATTTACAGAATCTTTTCTGATATCTCGGCGCATAATTTTAAGCTGACCATATGCATCAAAATACAGATTATTGGGATTTAATGCAAAGATATATTCTTTTGCCAGCACTTCTAACTTACCAACTTGAATCAAAACTTCTAGCTTTTTCAACTTGTTTCCTTTTCGTAAGGAAACAAGTGGCTTCATTTCTTCCGTTTTATAGGTAATGACTAAAGATTCTTTCTCTTCTTTGATTTCACAATCCATACAATATACATTGGGCATTGCCAGTTTCTGATATTCATATGTACTATTTGCCTGCAATCTGGACTTTGTAATTTCTTCTATAGATGTTGCTTGTGTCTCCAATTCCGTGCTTTCTTGTGTCATTTTAGTTTTCTTCATCTCTTCTTTTCCTTTCCAAGGTACTCTCACTGGTTATTTCTAAAATATCTCCGCTATATAACTGGGCTTGCTTAAAGGTAAGCATTTCATTAATATACTTTTTCCCTCTGCGAGAATAAATCACGATATCACCTAAGGATAGTTGCAAGGGAAGACGACAGTTCGTCGTCAATACTCGAATAATCTCTTTGATTCGCTGCTCTGGTTTCACTATCACATCAATACTCGTTCCTTGCTTCGTCGCTAAAATTGTCAATGTAATCAATTTTCTTTGCCCTCTCTCTCTTTCTTTTTTTACTATATGCAATGATTAGTAATATAAAGAGCACTCCGATTATCTCACCTAAAATAATCATGCCTGCATAGGAGTCTTTCTCTTTGATAATATCTTCTGCTGGCTTTGTTATTTGATTCGTTTTTTCAAATATTCCTGCTCTTATTCTTTCTATACTTTGTTGTTCTAAATCTATCATCTCTGAAAACACATGCTCATCAATTATCTGCATTTGCGCTTTCACTTTATTTTCATAATCAGTAACAGCTTGCTCTGTTGTTCCTCTAAATACTGGAATTCCATATAAATCACTCAAGGAAATATTCTGTCCTTGTACTTCTGATATCACCCCAATGTTTAGTTCTAATTCCACATTTTCTTCCTGAATAACTTCTTCTTGGATTACTTGCTCTTCGTTCTCCATAATACTAGACATTCCTTTCGATTACCTGAATATAGGGAGAGATAATTGCAATATCTCTCCCTCACTCTTTTATCCTCTGTTGCTTGAACCTGCTGCATTATCAAACTCTTCGTATTGTCTCGCGTTTGAAATAACACCTTGTCCAATATCTTCCATCAACTGTCTCATCGCTTCAAAACTTGGTGCCATTTCTGCAACTCTCGCTGCAAATCCTTCATATCCACTACCTTGCCAAATCTCTGGAAGCTGTGAATTTACAACACTCTCTAAATAGTTTTGAAGAGCAGTAACATCTTCTTGGTGGCTGCTGATTTCATTTCCCTTTTCAACAACCTCGTCAATCGACATATGTATTGCCATGCCATATCCCTCCTCTCCTTTAAAATATTTATAACAAAATGTGTATATCACATTCGCTATCAAATTTGGGTATCTATCCTTTCAAATATCTTGCGGATGATAATTGCCAGCATTATAAAAATAAGAATGCTTCCTATCGCCCACGGGATATAGGGATGGATTTGTGTTGTGTTCTCTGTATTATTCATCGCTACTTGTGGCGTTCCTTGCACATTTTCCCTGATGGTTGCCACCGCTCGGTTTTGTATTATCAACGGCTCGGTCATGTATCTTAATAAAGATTCGTTTGTGATACTCCCGTTTCTCGCGTATAATAATTGTTGCGAGATATTATAAAGGGATGCCCCGTTTGCCGCACTTGTGTCAACTCTTGATTGCTTTACCCATGATAATTCTTCTTCTAATCTTGTACTGGTCTGTTCATTTCCTTGTAGGACACTATCTTGCATTATTTGCATATTTTCCTGTGTCCTCGTGCTGCTTTGCATCACTATTTGTTGATATTCTCCTAGCTTTGTTTCTAATTCCATCTGCATTGTAGATTGACTTTCTCCTATTTGACCCACCAAACCACTTACTTGTGTGGTATCTATATAACTTTGCAACTCTAATACTCCCACTCCATCTGATAGCATTGCATTCTCGGTATTGACATCGGTAATCGCCGTTGCTAGAGAAGCCATACCGTTTTGTAACATTATTTTTGTTTCTGTTATATCGGTTATCTCTGCTAATAATATTTCCCTATCATCATTCGCATTTTGAGCTAAACTTTGCACCTGTCTATTGATATATTCTTTCACGGTAATATTATCTGTAACTATTTCTTCTGGCATAACATCTTCTGATGCAGCATCTTCTGGCTCTACATCTTCTGATGCTATCTCTTGACCATTTGATACCACTGCGTCTTCTAGTTTGCTTGGTAATGAAATCATCACATCGGTTTTTACTATGTTATTCACATCTGGCACCGAATCACTTAGATAATAGGATGATACGGTGGTATTCCATATTTCACGTATATATAAATCCCATTCCACTACTTCCCACTGAGTATAATCCTCAGTAGTTGTTTGCAAATCACTTGATAACGCTGAAAAAAATGCGGCTTCAACTGATGGGTCTATCACTTTATATTGACTCGGATCACTGCTATCTTTAGGTAACAAATCCAAGTGCATCGCTGCAGCCACCGCTTCTGTATGCAGATTTGTAATTTGTTCATTCGCCTCATTTGCCACTATCTGCACTTCTTGGGCATAGATAGCCATTTGAGCATCATATTCTTCCATCACGGTATTAATATTGTTTATCCATTCTCTATAATCTATTTCTTCTAACTCTGTATTCGTCGTATCTATAAGGTTACTCAACATTTCCAGCCCTGTATTCACCACTCCTATTTCAGCATTCATTACACCAATTTTCTCGTTAAATATCGCCCATTGTTCCTTTGTCACATTTAAGTCTGCTTGACCTGCTGCTAAGGATTCACTATAACTATTATTCAACTCACTGAATAATGAATGGTTCAACTCATACTGCTCGCCAAGATCCAGCACCTCTATTGATGTGTCCGTTTCCGCTTGAACCAACTCGGGCAATGCCTGAAATTGAATAATATCTGATATTTGAATTCCTTCTAAGGTCTCTAAATCTTTTTTATCATTTCCCAAAATACTAATTGCATCATCTTGCACCTCATATACACTATTCAATATGGCTGAGACGTACACATGACTTAAACCATTGTTCATATTATTACAGATACTATTTATTTTTTCTATTACCGCTTCTCTTGCCCCAGTCGTGATGTTTGGACTGATTCCATACTCCACTACTGCTCGATTTATAGTTGTATTGATGCTATTCACTGATTCTGAAAAATTGGCTGGTATGATAATATAAGCGCCTATATTACCCTTTTCCACATCACCACGTGCCACCTCTAATGCCGCATGTATTACTTCCACTCCTGCTTGATTTATTAATTCCATTCCGTAATTATACTGCACACCATTTCTTGCAATTCCCATATCTAAATTTACAACCGCTATACTAGTAGATGTTTTCGCTGGTTCCTCTTTAGGAGCTATTGGTTGAACTATCACCTCTGCATCTGGTAATTTGATGCTTCTTTGCCCGATATAGTATCCTCCCATAATGCTTATCACTATCAACAATCCAATAATTATTCCCCATATAATTTTCTTTTTCATAAGCTCCTCCATCTATCTATTAGCTTTTATAATATTTCCGACTTTATTTATTGTTTTTACATCTTTTTCTATATTTACCATCTTTTTTCAAGCTGTTTTTATCAATTCTTTTTATTTTTCATAATACTCATATCATTTATTCTGTTTATCATTACAATTTTACCTTTATTATCCATTTGCGTCAAGTGCTTTTGTGATATTAAACTTTATATTCCCCGTTTCAATATCGCTTGTATTGCAAATATAAAACTTTGATGCTTCACTATCATTTAATTTCAAATGCAAATCACAAAGTACCTTGGAATTGATTCATATTTCAATCAATTCCAAGGTACTTTGCATGTTGTTTTAGATATGTGAAGCGTATGACCTCCTCACTTCCTTCTTAATTATATTAAACTTTTATCTAATATATTTCTTAAATTCTTCCAATAAAGACAATGAGCGATACTTTTTTTCATATCACATATCCACTCATTCCTTAGACCTAATTAAAAACAGAAGCAAATATGTGATTAGACCTGATGATATAATCACCAAAATATCCACTGGTGCAAACGGACAAATACCTATTGGTTCAAATAAAAAACCATTTCCAAACTTAAATAGAACACCACCCATTAAAAAAAGTTCTCCGATATACATCATAAAAGTGGTGATTGCAGCAACCAGTGCCGGCACTAGCCGTGAAATTATCGGTCGTTTAAAATATAATAAACTGCCCGCATAAACTCCCGCTGTCAATCCAAAAACGATAAAAAATAGACTCATCAACCAGCTT
>JGI994J12354_10004556_pt1 | contig 12390 bp, 10 predicted proteins | sample IntmicLarv3ML3BL_FD_12354 | JGI IMG/M metagenome (IMG submission 12354) | reverse complement strand
ACCCTCCGGCACAGCCGCCGCCCAGTCATAGTTTCTCCACGGGTCAGTTTCCACCTGTATGCTGCGCACGGCCGCCGACATGGGCCCATCTTCCTCGGAAACTGCGGGACGAACGAGCACCTGCGCTGCTGTATAGAACCGATTGCGGCTCATTTGCGCCGAAAGCAGCGGGTAGAGTTGCTTGGTCCAAAGCAGCCAGCCCCCTGCGCCGATGGCCAGCACCAACAAACTCGCCACCATAATTAGTCGTCTGCGTCGTTTGCGATGCCACTCCAGCATGAATTAACTCTCTCCCTCAATCACAGCCACCAGTTGCTCGTAGTCCGAAACTTCATAGGTGGGGACAATTTCATCATTTCGCATTGCCAAATTAAAATTATACCAGATAGTGTCCATATTTGCAAGATTTCCGCCTAAAATATCACTTTGTAAATTGTCACCAATCATTACCGCCCGGCGGCGATCATCGATGCCGAGACTTTGACACACAATGTCGAACATCGCAGGATCCGGCTTGTGCGCACCGATCTCTTCAGAAATGAACACCTGCTCCATATAGGGCACAATCGGGCTTTTATCGAGGCGACCGTGCTGCACCTGCGCCATGCCGTTGGTCACCACTGCCATGCGATATCCCTTGTTGTGCAATCTCTGCACCAGTTCCAATGCGCCGGGAAACAGAATGCTTTTGGTTGCAAGGGCGGTTTTATAGGCACTGTTCATAGCGCAAAAATCAACATCCTCCCGCCCCATACAGGCGAGAAAATGGCGAAAGCGCCCCTCGCCAATTTCAGCTGCATCAAGCGTACCCAAATCACGCCGATGCCACATCATGGCGTTCACCGCCTCATAAAGGTGCACCGTCACCGGAAGGGTATCGATGCCAAAACGCTCCAAAACTTCAACGATGGCGAGACTGCCCGCCGCCCGAAAGTCAAACAAGGTCTCATCTGCGTCAAACAGCAGCCAGTCGTATCGTCTACCCATGCTTCACCTGCCCCTTTCTTATCAGCAGCATACCCACCAGCGCAGACACCACCAGCAGCCCAAGACTAATCATACCCGAGATGCCCAGCGTGTTCACGCCCAGTGTGCCCGCCAAGTCCAGATTGCCGTCAATCACAGCGCTCATGGTGTAATAAATCCCACCGCCGGGCACCAGCGGAAACATGGCCACCAGCTGATAGGCTGTCACCGGGCACTTGCGAATGCGAGCCATACTCTCTGCGTAAATGGATACCGCTACCGCCGCCACGAAGGTGGCAAGCATGGCGTCGCCGCTCGTCGCCGCAACAAGGGTGTATACCGCCGTGGCCACTGCACCGCCGAAGGCGCAGATGCAAAGGCCGATTCCTTTTGTGTTATAGAGGATGCAATAACCCGCACAGGCCAATGCCGCATACAAACTCTTGAGCAGCACCGGCAGGCGCTCTGCCCCATGCCCCGCTCCGGTGGCGGACACGCCGGCGAGCAACCCTGCTCCCAGCGCCACACCCACGCCCAGCGCAATCGCCGCCGCAATGAGCAACGCTTCGCAGAGCTTGGAAATGCCACTGACCGTGTCCCCTACCATAATATCCCGCACCCCGTTGGTCAGCGTGATGCCGGGCACAAGAGTCATAATAGCACCGATAGTGATAAATTCCATGCTGCATCCGGGTACGAAAATCGCCGCCGCCAGCGCTGTTGCACCGGCCATCGCACCGCCCACAAAAGCGCGGATGAAAAAACTGCCGCCGGAGCGGCGCATCGCCTTCTGCGTGAGAAAAATCAGAACGCCTGCCACAGCGGCGAACACTGCATCCACGGCGCTTCCGCCGAAGAACAGGGCGAAAAACGACGTGCCCAGCACATAGCCCAGCAGCTCTCCCCACGCACTGTGGTGCCGCCGGGCAGTTTGCGCCTGCGCCAGCCACAGACGGGCGGTTTCAAAGTCTGGCGTTTCGGCGCAAAGCTTGCGGCACAGAGCGTTGATGGATTCCAGCAATTCAATATCAATGCGAGTCGCAGCCGCCCGCCGCATACGGGTGGCCGGTTCACCGCCGCTGTTCATGCTTACAATCAGGCAATGAGGCAGAGCGAACACCTCGCCGCTGGGTTCATCATAAGCGAGAAAAATCCGCCGCAAACTCTCCTCCACCCGATAGATTTCCGCACCGGAAATCATCAGAGCGTGGCCTACGTCGGCTGAAAATTGAAGTAATTCGTTTTGCGTCATGAAAAAAATCCTTTTTCGCTCATATTCCTCCCGTACCGTTCATAGATTACACCAGTTAGGTAACAGGGAGTGTTGCTGTGTGAAGGAAATGGAACAGCGGGCATGCGATTTGGCCGCTTGGATTGTTGAAAACAGCGCCACCATCCGCGCCGCCGCCAACTACTTTGGCATATCGAAGTCCACCGTCCACAAGGATTTACAGGAGCGGCTGCCCCGCTGCAACAAGGCACTGTTTATTCAGGTGAAGCGTCTGCTGGAAGAGAATAAAGCGCAGCGGCACATTCGGGGCGGCGCAGCCACCAAACGGAAATATCGGGGCGACGAGGCTTAGTCCAGCGTGAGCAGATACAAGTTTGTGTCGGCAGCGAAGTTGGATACGCCGTAGAGCAGCACCACTGCGTCGATGCCCTCGGCGGCGACGTAGGCGGGAATGCTCTGCTTGTAATAGCGCAGGTCAATGAGATGGATTTCCGAAAAATGAGAAATCAAAAACGGCGTCATCGCATCCGCATGACTGTCCCGCAGGAGGAGAAGCTTCGGCTTTTCCTCCTGTTTGGTTTCTACCACTCGCAGGGCTTCGTTCCCGCCGAGGAAGAAGGCGTACTTGTCCCGCTCGTCCAGCGCCGCCCAGTTATAGAGTTGACCGTCGAACTCCTCCGGCACATAGTAAACAATGCCGTCCGGCTCAATCCAGCCTGCGGCAGCCTTGGCCTGGCTGGTGCCATAAAAATCTTCGCTCACAGTCACTGAGAAATACTGCTCCAACGGTATCGGGTCGATGCTCAACGCTTTCACCAGCGCCTCATAGCCATAATAAGCCCCAAGGCTGGTCCAGTGATGATCCGTGCGGTAATACAGCGCTTTCTCCTTGTGGGGCGTCAGAGCTGCGTTCGTGGAATAGTAATGCCTGCTCTCGGAGAGGCGGCGCATCACCCGATATTGGTCTGCGTTGGGCGCTCCCTCGGGCAACTGACCATGCCACAGAAGTACCGCATTGGGAATCAGGGAGAGATAGGTCTCCACTCCCTGCGCCTCCATGCGGGCAGCAAAGCCGGTGACGTAGTCCAGATTCTGATTTACCAGTGCTTCGTCCGGCCGGTCGTAACGGGCAATGAGCCGGTCGCCGGCAAAATAGATGCCATTATTCTCCTGCTTGCCCACCAATCGCTCCAGCTGTGCCTTGCCGCTAATCCAGATGCTGCGGAAAGGGAACTGGTCGTTGGCATAGCGCTCCACGCCGTTCATAAAGCTTCCGTTCGCCACGCTGGACAGGCTCAGGGTCGGTGCTTGCTGGAGCATTCGGTTCTCCTCTGGAGAAAACGCCCTGTCCGGCAGGCAGAGGTGCAGCAGAAAAAAGCCGGCCAAAAAGACGGCGAAACCGAGGGTCACAATCCGACTGTAGATTTTGTTTTGATTCACTTCAGCCACCTCCTAAAAACGGAAATAGAGGAAGGGATTATAGGCCGCATCCACAATGTAAACCGTGCTTAGCGCCAGCCCCGCTAGCATCAGCACTGCCGTAACCGGCTGGCGCAGCGTCTCTGGTAGCCGCCGTTGCAGGCCTGCACCCAGCGGCGTCGCCGCCACAATCGCCAGCATTAGCATAATCGCATAACTGCGCAGCATATAGCCGTCCTGCGGCACAGACCAGTGCTCGCTGACGAAAAGAGCCGTTAAATAGCGCAGCATCGCAGAAATATCCTCCACGGCGAACAGCACCCAGCTGATGGCCACTGCAAACAGGGTGTACAGGTGAGCTAGCACCGGCGGCGCCGCCTTGAGGACTTTGCCCAGAAACAGCTTCTCCGCAATCAAAAGCAATCCAAAATACAGCCCCCAAAGCAGGAAATTCCATGATGCGCCGTGCCACAAACCAGTGAGCCCCCAGGTCAGCAGCAAATTCATGCACAAGCGAATTTTTCCCACCTGGTTGCCACCCAGCGGCACATAAACATAGTCCCGAAACCATGTGCCGAGGCTCATGTGCCACCGCCGCCAGAATTCGGTGGCGGATTTTGCAATGTAAGGATAGTTAAAGTTGGGCAGAAATTCAAAGCCCAGCATTCGCCCAAGGCCAACGGCCATGTCTGAATAGCCGGAAAAATCAAAGTAGATTTGCAGCGTGAAAGCCACAATGCCCAGCCACGCTCCGGCAGTGGTCAGCTCGCCTTTGGGCAAATCACGGTAAAATTCCCACAGCAAGCCTAGATTGTTCCCCAGTAGCACTTTTTTGCACAAACCCACCACAAAACTCTGCACACCGGCGGCAAATATGGCGCTGGTGTGCTCCCGCCGGTCAATCTGATCAGCTAAATCCTTATAGCGGACAATCGGCCCTGCAATCAGCTGGGGAAACAGCGTAACGAAGGTGGCGAAGGCGGCCGGACTGCGCTGCACTGGCGTGTCGTTGCGATAGACATCGATGGTGTAACTCATGGCCTGAAACGTGTAAAAAGAAATGCCGATGGGCAGTGCAACATCAAGATTCGGCAGCATAGGTAGAATTCCGACCGCCATGTTCCAATATTTGAAGAAAAATAACAGTCCCAAGTTCAGCACAACAGCGACAATTAAGATGGGTTTTCCTCTTGTTCGATAGCGGTCGATGAGCACGCCGGCTCCGTGATTAATACTGATGGTGAGCAACATAATCCAGAGGTAAACCGGCTCGCCCCAGCCGTAAAAAATTAAATTAAAAACAAGAAGCACACCGTTGCGAAACCGCAGCGGTGTGAGATAGTAAACTGCCAGCACAATTGGCAGATAAAAAAACAAAAACGGCGTTCCGGAAAAAACCATCGTTCCTCAGTACCTCCGACTAATTAGGAATTTTCTGCATCCTCCATGTGACTGGCCACCCGACGCACAATCATCTCCAGCGCCACAAGGTTGTGCCCTCCTTCGGGCACAATGATGTCTGCAAATTTTTTACTCGGCTCCACAAAGGCATCGTGCATGGGCTTCACCGTGGTGAGATACTGCTCCCGCACCGAATCCAGACTACGCCCCCGTTTTTTCACGTCCCGGGTGATGCGCCGCAGGATGCGCACATCTGCGTCCGTATCCACGTAGATTTTGATGTCCATCAAATCCCGCAGTTCCTTGTTCTCAAAAATCAAAATGCCTTCTACCACAATCACCTTGGTGGGCGGCACCTCTACCACAGCGTCCGCACGGTCGTGAATAGCATAGTCGTACACCGGGCAGTTAATGGTTTGTCCGCCCCGCAACCGCTCCAAATCCGCCACCATCAAATGGGTGTCAAAGGCATTGGGATGATCATAATTGAGCCGCTCCCGCTCCTCGAAAGGCATGCCTGGGTGAGCCTTGTAATAGTTGTCGTGAAATAGCACGCTGATGTCCTCACTAAACCGCTCCTTGAGACGCTTGGTCAGCGTTGTTTTCCCCGAGCCCGTGCCCCCTGCAATACCGATGACAATTGTATTCACACAATTTCCCCCAAACGATTTCTTTTTTCTATTATAGTATACCTTTTCCCAAGTGGCAAGCATGATTTCGTCCAATTTCGATACGTTGCGTCATCTTGCCGCCACACCGGCGTTTTTGTGCATTTTCCCATACTTTTGTCCTGTTTTCATAACCGAATTCCCTGCTTTTGCCCGCCTGCTTTCTTGACTTTGCACCAGATAACGTATATAATGTTTCGGCATGAGTAAGTTTCATGAAAATATATATAATGAGGACTGCAAATATTGGAAAAAGATGTCATCATCTCCATCCGGGGGCTGCAAAATCTAGCCCACACCGGAGAGGAAGATAATTTTGAGTTAATCACCGCCGGTCGCCTGCGACGATGCGACGACACCTACACCCTCGAATACGACGAGACCGACCTCACCGGCATGAAGGGCACCAAAACCGCCTTTGAAATTGCGCCTGACCGTATTATCCTCATGCGCAGCGGCGATATCAACAGTCAGATGGTTTTCGAGCAGGGACGGCGGCACCTGTCTCTCTACGAGCTGGCGGAGGGCTCTCTCTCCATCGGCGTGAGCACCCGCAAGCTACGGGTAAATATCGGCGACAACGGCGGCGAGCTGGAGTTTCGCTATGGTCTGGAGATTGACCAAGCTACCATCGGCGAGAACGCAATACACCTGACGGTGAAAATTCCGCAGTGATTTGCACTGCCGGGCAACTTGTTTTTCTGCGCACAGCGCAGACTGCTTTCGTTTGCCAGTGAAGTGGTTTTTTCTTAAGCCTTCTCTCGTTTCGTTTGAGGCGAGCAGCTTTTTGTCGCTCTTGATAAAAAGCAAACAAAAAACGTCCTTTTGCCGAATCGACTCCTACTTCAGTCGTTTTTGCGACATCCCCTTGCGGGGCAGGTCCGGCGGGCGTTGATTTGGCATGCAGGAATGAAAACGTACGGTGCATCTTACGGCAAAGCCTCGTGCTCATCCGGCGCAAGCTTTGCGTTTGCAACCGTAATCTAGCCAGGCTGTTGCCCTCTTGCACAGGGAATTAAAACGCAGCCGCCGTTGAGCGCACGGCCAGACACTTTCGCAAAAAAGAGCGCAGCCCGAAATTATGGCTTCCAGCCGGTGAAAAAAGTATAAAAAATCCTGCGATAAGAAGAATTGATTCAGCAGCCCCTGTAAAAAAACAAAATGAAACATCCCAATGATGAGGAGCTAAAAATATGAACCTAATCGCACTGGCCCGTCAGCAGGTCTCCGACTTGACTGCTGCTGCCTACGAAAAAGCCGCAGCGACAGGCACTCTGTCTGCAAGCGTCGAAGTCAACTACACCATCGAGGTAGCCAAGCCCGGCAACGGTGACTTTGCCTCCTCCTTCGCCCTGTCCGCTTCCAAGGCCATGAAGCAAAATCCCCGAGCCGTTGCGCAGGCCATCGCAGACAACCTCGACCTGTCCGGCAGCTTTTTCGATGCTGTGGAAATTGCAGGCCCGGGCTTTATGAACTTCACTTACGGCTCCGCCTGGTACGGGAAAGTCCTTGAAGCAGTGGAAGCCGAGGGCACGACCTACGGCAGCGTGGACGAGGGCAAGGGCAAGAAAATCATGGTGGAGTTCGTTTCCGCCAACCCCACTGGCACCATGACCATCGGCAACGCCCGGGGCGGCGTGCTGGGTGATGCCATGGCCTCCGTGTTAGAGCGTGCGGGCTATGACGTGTGGCGGGAATTCTATGTCAACAACGCCGGAAACCAGATTGAAAAATTCGGGAAATCCCTTGAAGTTCGCTATTTGCAGGCTTTGCAGGGTGAAGACTCCATCGCCTTCCCCGAAGACGGATACCACGGCACAGATATCAAAGAGCTGGCCGCCGAGCTCATCGAGGCGTACGGCGATAAGTTCCTGCCTATGGAGTCAGATGCCCGCCAGCTGGAGATGCGGGAGTATGGCATTGCCCGCAACATCGAGAAAATGAAGCGGGATTTAGAGCGCTACAACATCCATTACGACAAGTTTTTCCTTGAGACGGAACTCCACGACAGCGGCTATGTCAAAGAAACCATTGACATTCTCGAGCAGAGCGGCCACACCTACGAAAAAGACGGTGCGCTGTGGATTAACCTTGTCGATTTAGGCTATGAAAAAGACGAGGTGCTGCGGCGTACCGGCGGCGGGTATACCTACTTCGCCGTGGACATTGCCTATCACCGCAACAAGTTCGAGGTGCGCAACTTCGATAAGGTCATTGACGTGCTCGGCGCTGACCATCACGGCCACGCCCTCCGCTTTAAAGCCGCCATCGGCACCATCGACATTGATCCGGAACGGCTGGACTTTCTTATTATGCAGTTCGTTCATCTGGTGCGCAACGGCGAAAGCGTTAAAGTCTCCAAGCGCTCAGGTAAGGTGATTACCCTCTCCGACCTGTTGGACGAAATCTCTGTAGATGCCGCCCGCTTTTTCTTCAATGCAAAACCGTCAAACCATTTGGAGTTCGACTTAGACCTGGCCGTGCGGCAGGACGGAGAAAATCCGGTGTACTACGTTCAGTACGCCCACGCTCGCATCGGCAGCATCATTCGCAATTTGGCGGAAGACGGCATCGGTGTGCAACCCTTTGCTCAGGTGGATGCAGCGCTGCTCATCCACGAGTCGGAGCGTGCGCTAATTAAGCGCATGGCCAGCCTCCCTGAGGAAATTTCCGTTTCCGCCAAGAATTATGACCCCAGCCAAATCAACCGCTACCTGATGAATCTGGCGGCGGATTTTCACAAGTTTTATAACGACTGCTCCATTAAAAACGCAGACAGCGATGCCTTGCGCCTTGCCCGCCTGAAGCTTGCGGCCAGCGCCAAGAGCGTTTTGGCGATTTGCCTTGGAATTATCGGAGTGACTGCGCCAGAGCAGATGTGATTTCTTTTTCTAAAGCTTTCTCAAGTTTCGCTTGATGCGAGTGACTTTTTTGTGCTCGAAAAAGTCACCAAAAAAAGCTTTTCTACCGAAATGCCCCCAGCTTCGGGCATTTCTGCGAATTGGCCTCGTGGAGCCGATTCGGCGGATGTTGGCTTGGCGTGCAGAAATGAAAACGTATGGTACATCTTATCGGCAGAGCCGAGTGATAATCCGGTGCAAGCTTTGCGTTTGCAGCCGTATTCTGGTCGGGCTGTGCCCTCTTTCCACAGGAATGTAGAGCCCTCTACAATTTTCCCTCGTCTGTCATTCTTCGCTGCGCTCAGAATGGCAATGATTACGCTTTATGCGCACCTGCGCTCCACATTTCCGCCGCATAGCGGCCACAGGTCGCCCTGCTTCACCGCACAGGCAACATTTCCCCTGCCATGCAAGGCAGTACCCTATGGTGCTATGTAACGTCCTATTTTTGGCAAGCGTTCCCCGCCGGCGCTTAGCGGAGTAAGGAAAACACGAAGTGTTTTTCAAAACTCTGCGTTAGCCGATGATAAGCTTTTTTTAGTTGCTTTTTTGAGCACAAAAAAGCAACTCCCCTCGGGGGAAACACGAAAAAAGTACAGTAAAAAAAGCCCCAGCCCGGCAGGACGAACTCTCCCCTGCGCCGGTGGCGCAGAAAACCAAAAACCTACTGCCCGCCCGGGCAGAAAATTTCCCCTCACAGCCGGTGAGGGAGATTACAATAAAAGGAATTGATATCATCATGAACAACACGGAAAAGACCATGGACAAGCTGGTTGCCCTCTGCAAAGGCCGGGGCTTCATCTTTGCAGGCAGCGAAATTTACGGCGGCCTCGCCAACACCTGGGATTACGGTCCTTTGGGCGTAGAGCTAAAAAACAACATCAAAAAAGCCTGGATGAAGAAATTCGTGCAGGAAAACCCCTACAACGTGGGGCTGGACAGCGCTATTTTGATGAACCCGCAAGTCTGGGTAGCTTCTGGGCACGTGGCAACTTTTAATGACCCTCTCATCGACTGTAAGGCCTGCAAGGCTCGCCACCGAGCCGACAATCTGGTAGAGGACTGGAACAAGGCCAACGGCATCGAGGGTATGCTGGTCGAGGCGCTGGAGCAGGATGCCCTCACCGCCTACCTCCGTGAAAAGGTTATCCCCTGCCCCACCTGTGGCAAACATGATTTCACTGACATTCGTAAGTTCAACCTGATGTTCAAAACCTTCCAAGGCGTCACCGAGGATTCTGCCGCTGAAATTTTCCTCCGCCCTGAAACGGCACAGGGTATTTTCGTCAACTTTAAGTCCATCCAGCGCACCACCCGCAAGAAGGTGCCCTTCGGCGTGTGTCAAGTGGGCAAATCCTTCCGCAACGAAATCACCCCCGGAAACTTTATCTTCCGCACCCGTGAATTTGAGCAGATGGAGCTGGAATTCTTCTGCAAGCCGGGCACTGAACTGGAGTGGTTTTCTTACTGGAAGCAGTACTGCGGCGATTGGCTGCGCGGTCTCGGCATGACCCCCGAAAACCTCCGCTACCGCGACCACGAAGATGAAGAGCTCTCTCACTACTCCAATGCCACCACCGATTACGAGTACCGCTTCCCCTTCGGCTGGGGCGAACTCTGGGGCGTGGCCAGCCGCACCAATTTCGATCTCAACGCCCACCAGACCATCTCCGGTCAGGACATGAGCTACTTCGATCAGGAGGCGGGCGAGCACTATCTGCCCTACGTCATCGAGCCTTCTGTCGGCGTGGAGCGGCTGCTGCTGGCGCTGCTGGTGGATGCTTATGACGAAGAGGTTATCGACGCAGAGAAAAACGACGTGCGCACTGTGCTGCGCCTCCACCCGACGCTCGCACCCTATAAGTGCGCCATTTTGCCGCTGTCTAAAAAACTCTCTGCCAAGGGCGAGGAGATTTATGCCGAGCTCGCCAAGCACTACATGGTGGACTTTGACGACTCCGGCTCCATTGGAAAGCGCTATCGCCGCCAGGACGAAGTCGGCACACCTTACTGCATCACCGTAGACTTTGAAACTGTGGGTGACGACAAAACCGCCGCAGACCACTGTGTCACTGTGCGGGAGCGGGACAGCATGACGCAGGAGCGCATCGCTATCTCCGACTTGAAGGCATATCTCGACGAGCGGCTGGCTTATTAAATGAAGGCGCACATTCTCTCCCTTCGGGAGAAGGGGCATCATCCGGTTTGGACGATTTTCGCTCTGCTCTTTGCCGCTCTGGCTGGGGGACTGCTGCCCTTGGGTTTCACCGTCACGGTAGATCGTTTTCCCCTGATTGTCACCTATTTTGAGCATCCGCTTATCGTGGCGCTCAATCTTTTCCCCGTGGTGTTTCTGGCGGGATTTTTCTACCTGCTGATTGGCCGAGCATGGGTCGGACAGCTGGTGGCAGGCGGTCTCGCCGCTGCGCTAGGCATCGTGAACTATCACAAGATGCTTTACCGCAGTGAGCCGCTGATGTTCGAGGACGTGCTCCTCTTCCGCGAAGCTCGGGACATGGCGGGCAAGGGTTACCAGATGACGTTCGATGTGTACATCCTCCTCGCCATCGCCTTTGTGCTCCTCTCCGCTTTGTTTTTGAGCCAGTTTGCACGAGGGCGACTGGAAAAAAAGCCTCGCCTGATTGGGCTGGCCGTTTTTTTGGTGGCGTTTTTCCCGCTGCTGCGGCTCTACCAAGACGAAAACCTCTATGTCAACAAAACCCGCAACGAGGCGTTGATTACCCCCTGGGCGGAAACGCAGGTTTACTACTCTAAGGGACTGGTGTATCCCTTCCTCTATTCTACCAGGTTCACCGGAGCAACCAGACCCGCCAACTATCGAGAAGCCACAGCGGAGCAGGCTCTGCGTCAATACACCGACGCAGCCATTCCTGCGGAAAGCCAAATCGACGTGATGACCATCATGCTGGAAGCCTACGCCGATTTTTCCGACTTTGACCTGCCTATCAGCGAGGCGGTGTATGCCCCTCTGCGGGCGCTTCAGGAGGAGAGCATCCACGGTGATTTGGTGACCAATACTTTCGCCGGCGGCACGGTGAATACGGAGCGAGCCTTTCTCACAGGCCTGTCCAAATTAGGCAGCTTCCGTGTGCCGACCAACAGCTACCCCTGGTATTTTCGAGAAAACGGCTACTATGTAGAGGGTGCGCACCCGTCTTACACATGGTTTTATAACCGACAGAATATCATGGAAAATCTCGGCTTTGAAAACTACTACTTTGTGGAAAACCGTTACGGCGGCATCACTTACGACGGCAAGTTCCTGCCCGATTTGGAAAAGCTCTATCGGGAGCACTGCGCCGAAAGCGACCAGCCCTATTTCGCCTATCACCTCACCTATCAGGGTCATGGCCCATACAGCCTCACAGAGGCCGAGCGAGGCGAGGGTTACTTCCTTGGCGAAGGCTACTCCGTCGCTGCATCCAATGCCATGAACAACTACCTCGGAAGCATCCAGAGCACTGGCGAACATTTGCTCTCCCTGCTGGATAACCTCAGGGACTTCGAGCGTCCTCTTGTGGTGGTCTTTTTTGGCGACCACATGCCTTGGATGGGCGATGGCAACACGATTTACGAAGAACTGGGTATCAATCTGGATTTGTCTACAGAAGAGGGTTTCCTTAACTACTACAGCACGCCCTACTGCATCTGGGCCAATGACAAGGCCAAAGAACAACTGGGCACCGGGCTTTCCGGCGACGGCGGAAAAATCGCCCCCTGCTTCCTCATGACCCGCCTCTTTGACCTTTGTGGCTGGGAGGGGCCGGCCTATATGCAGGCCACT
>JGI994J12354_10004555_pt1 | contig 12390 bp, 12 predicted proteins | sample IntmicLarv3ML3BL_FD_12354 | JGI IMG/M metagenome (IMG submission 12354) | reverse complement strand
CTTGGCTATAAGGCGGTGCTGAAATGAAAAAGCATAAAGAGCGGCCGGATAAGCGTGTTAAGGCAACGCATTTTTCGATAAAGGCATATCTGATAACCTATTTGGTTCTACTTGTTCTTTCTGCCGGTCAATGGCTGATTTATGCTGAATACATTAACTTCGGCACTATGCCTATAGAATATATTTTCGGTATGCTGGGGTATTGGGCGCTTGTAACAGCTGCCTTTACCTTGATTACGCACAGTCAAATACGGCGGAAGTTTGATTTGCCTATGCGTAAATTAAGCAAAGCGGCAAAGGAGGTAGCCGAGGGTGACTTTTCTGTATACTTAGAGCCGATTCACGCTTCAGTTGAATACGATTATGTAGATGTAATGTATACGGATTTTAATAAAATGGTTGAAGTGCTCGGCAGCATAGAAACGCTCACCAATGATTTTATCGCCAATGTATCGCATGAAATAAAAACGCCGCTATCTGTTATCCAAAGCTATGCCGCGGCATTGCAAAAGGATAATTTGCCGGCGGAGCAGAGAAAGGAATACAGCCAAACGATTATTGACGCTTCCGGCAGGCTAAATGCACTTGTTGCAAATATACTGAGGCTTAACAAGCTGGATAATCAAGATGGTAAGCCGCCGGAAGAGCCCTATAATGTTTGCCGGCAGCTTTGCAATTGCGCTTTGCAGTTTGAAGATTTATGGGAAAAGAAAAATATTACATTTATTGCCGATATAGAGGATAAAGCCATGGTACAGGCCGATGAAAGCATGATTGAAATTGTATGGCAAAATCTTTTATCCAACGCGCTGAAATTTACTGACCCCGGCGGTACGGTTGTATTAACGCAAACCTCGGAAAAAGACAGTATAATGGTTTCGGTATCTGATACCGGCTGCGGCATGGACAGCAATACCATGCACCGCGCTTTTGATAAATTTTATCAAGGCGACACCTCACGTTCCGGTGAGGGTAACGGCCTTGGGCTTGCTCTCGCATATAAAATAGTTTCGCAGGCAGGCGGTATATTAACTGTAGACAGCGAGCTTGGCAAAGGAAGCACCTTTACCGCAACACTTCCGCTAAATTACTGATTAACAAGCTATTATATCGAAGCGCCCCCTATCCTTTTTCGGGATAGGGGCTTTTTTGTTTTAATATTTCTCAAACAATTCATAAGCAATTCGCAAATAAAAAGCCGGTAGGATATACACATAGAAGCAAAACGGTTTGAATTGACAAAGGAGTTGTTTTCATGGAATACACAAATACACTTTCATTTTCACAGCGAAAGGCGTTTTCATCAGAGCAGTTGATATATTATATATCTCTCACAATATCTATCATGTCGGCGGTATATCTTGTAATGGTTTCAATGACCGGCTATTCATGGCTGCCGTTTTTAAGCATAGATAATAATTCATCTGATTTTACGCTATCCCTTATTCAATGTATTTTAGGAGCGGCTGCGCTACATATACCGGCGGCGGTAGCAAAACTGTTTCGCTTGAAAATACATAATGCCCTGTCCATTTGCTTTTATGTGTTTGTGCTTTGCGCTACGGTGCTTGGGGAAATGTTTTCGCTGTACTATGCAATTCCGGCATGGGATAGCCTGCTTCATCTTGGAAGCGGCATTATGGCCGGTATGCTTGGCAATATATTAGTGGTTCAATGGCTCCGAGAGAAAGGGTATGAAAAATTGATTTCCCCCGTATTAGTTGCGGCTGTGGCAATATGCTTTGCACTTTGTATCGGCGTGGTTTGGGAAATATATGAATTTGCAGGAGATACATTGCTTGGGCTGAATATGCAAAAATGCTTGCTCCAAGACGGTACGGAGCTTGTCGGCAAGGCCGCAATTGCAGATACAATGAAGGACTTGATTGTAGACATGACGGGTGCGGCTATTGCTGCCCTTTACTCTGCGCTATCTTTAAAGAAAAAAGCGAGCTGGCTTTTCTCCGGCAGGGCTATTGAGCTTGCAAATCATATGGCCCAATTTGATTCCGCGAAAGAGGTGTTGCCGTATACCGCATAAATATGCTAATTAATATTTCTCAAACATTTTACAAGCAATTCGCAAACAACGCGGCAGTAAAATATGTATAACAACTTAATTAAAGGAGAGAGAAAATGAAAAAGAGCAGTTTTACAGCAATGATTTTAGGTTTTATCGGAGGTGTGCTTTTAGCAATCGGTATGTGTATGTGTCTTTTGCCTGAATGGAACGCATTTAAACCCGGCGTAGTAATGGGAGCATTGGGAATGGCCGTGCTTCTCGTCATGGCAGGCGTATGGCGCAAAATGGAAAACAAAGACCCTATCCGCTTAACCGGCAAAACAATTTTAACCGTTGTCCTCGGCATAGCCGGAGCTTTAGCATTGGGCGTAGGTATGTGCTTTGTTATGGTGTGGAGCAATATTGTGATTGGCATTGTTATCGGGCTTGCAGGCATTGTCATGCTGCTTTCCCTTATCCCGTTAATTAAAGGCTTACAATAAAAATACAAGGAGCTGTTAAAATGAATAAATTTATGAAAACGCAAAGGCAGATCGAAAAAAATGTTGTTTCCGGTTATAAAGACATTGAAAATACTGTAGTAGGCGGCTATAAGCAGATTGAAAACAGTGTAGTTTCGGGCTATAAGAAAATTGAAGATAAATTTGTTAAAGCATTTTTATTGCCCGATGATATCGCGGACGAGGAAGAGGAGTGCAGCCATGAGTGAGCTCTTGAAAAATGATTTTGTAGGCTATGAATACCGGGATATTACCGTAACCCGCGACAAGGAAAATTTATATGTGGACGGCTACCAAAATTTCGGTTGGAAATTGGAGGACGCAAAGACTCCTATGGCGGGCCTGTACTCCGCAACTATGACATTTAAACGCGACAGAAAAATACGCAATAAGGCTGAGCTTACGCGCTTGCAGCGTCAATTTGACGCTTGTGTTTCGGAAATATCAAGTATGGAAAGGACAAAAACGTCAAGAGCATCTATTTTTGCCTTTACAATCGGACTTGCCGGAACAGCTTTCCTTGCCGGTGCCACATTCGCGTACCTTGCAAATTTCATTCCGCTTTGTATCATTCTTGCAATACCCGGCTTTATCGGGTGGGCGCTGCCATACTTCTGCTATAACGCCGCATATTCCAAAAGGAGCTTGAAAATCGCCCCGTTGATTGAGAATAAATATGATGAAATCTACGAGATTTGCGAAAAAGCAAACGGATTGTTGGGAGCGTGAATTATGAATACAAAAAGGTTTGCGGGCACAATCATCACTGCCCTTGTTACAGGAGCCGGAATCGTTGCGGCTATATTGTATAAGAAAAATTATCAGCAAACGGGAAGGAGGGCTTTTCAATGAGAACATTTATTATTGTCGCTGTTGTAGCGGTCGTTATTGTAGCGGTTATTGCAACTATAATTAAGAACAGAAAAAAATAAGGCCGATAGCCGTAAAAAGGGAGAAGATATATACGAGAGCTTTAACCTGTTACAGGCAAAACGCTTACGGGAGAATAGCGTTAATAATGCGAATATCATTTGCACTAAGCATTCTTATCGGTGCAGGAAAACGCTTGCTCTTGGCATATATCTTCTTTCTTTCCGGTTCGTTGTGAGAGCTTTTTATTATCTCTTGCTATGGGCTGACGAAGGACAAGCATTAGCTCAGCGTGGAGCTTGGATTAGTGGGCAAATTGAAAATCCTCAAAACGCTATGCAAGAGAAGGGAGTATCTTAACCTATAAGCATTATTATGACTTTGGCCTGAGGGCCAAGGTCTTTTTGTATGCTCTGCGCGGTGCCATATAATTTACGAAAGGAAGCGCACCGGTTATTGCCCCGGCATAATGCTTGCTTGAGCATTAACGGCAAATGCTATTTTAATGTATTAATAGCATTATAATAACTGTTTACGGTATTTTCCGGCTGATATTAATTCCCAGGGCCGGAACAATATTTACCAAGGCGTAAAATGATATTTTTGTGAGAGCAAAAGGGGTAAAACCGCTGTGATTAAAGTATTTGATATATTTTGGAGAATATGGTATCTTTAAAAATGTGGCGTTTTGTATTTTTTAAGCGGATTATACAACATGATGTGAATAAGGCAGGCAGAAAGAGGTGCAAAATGGAAAAGCCAAGAATTAGCTTGGATCAATTAAAAGAGAATGTTGATGTTCATCAATCCTTCCGCAGTGCATGGCAAAGATTAAATTTGCAAAGCGAGGAGCGTGCAAATATTGCCTCCAGCGACTATTACGGAAATGAATTGACATTTAAAGAAGAAGACCGAATGATGGACATATCAGCAAGAGCAATAGATTCGATTAGCGGAAAAGATGCAAAAATTGCATTTTCCACATTGACTATACCAAGCACGCTGCAAGCGTTTTACGGTGCAAATCAAATTAATAAAACAGCTATGTTTCCCGCAAAATCAGTGATAAATACGAATACAGAGGTTTTGGCCGAAACGGCGCAAGATTCAGGAGTGGATACATTAATCGTACTGGATCGTTTTCTGCCGGGTATATCAAAAGCTATCGGAAAAACAGGAATAAAAAACATAGTTGTACAATCTTTGACCGATGACATAAAAGAAATACACTGTAATGGTTCGGATGAGATAATACGTAAGCTGAAATCCTTAGATAACCCGATAATGCGAATGCTTGCGCAATTGGCGGGCAAGGATAATACATATAAAGACATTAAGGATATTAGGACATCAGCGGATTTTAAAGGCAAAAAATTTATTACCATGAAAGAGTTTAGGCAAGAAGGCAAGAATAATAAGAATGAACTCGATCAGCGCTATATTGAAGGGTTGACCGGTGCAATTGTTTTTTCATCCGGAACAACGGGAGATCCAAAGGGCATTGAGCTTACAAACGAGAATATACTTGGCATGTACAATATGTTTAATCATAGGTTCGAGGAAAACGATTCTCTGGCAGCCGGAGACAGGTTCCTGAATGTGATACCTATTGAGCATGTTACCGCGCTGATAACCTGCGATATTATTGCTTGGCTAAAGGGAAATACGCAAGTATATATGCCTTTTTATAATAAAGAAACTCTTAGTCATCAGCTTCGGTATTGGAATATTCAAAACGTAATGGCATCCGGCGGTTATATAACACCGTCAATTAAAATTGATTCGCCTAAGGATTCCGGAACGCATAATAAAAATATCTTTAGCGGCGGAGAATTTATAACATACTCGTTAGCGGTGGATGCCGAGAAAAAAGGCAAAAAAGCCGGCATTAAAAATCCGAAACTCAGCATCGGTTATGGCGCGAGCGAATGGGGACCCAGCATAATCCATTCAATCGACCGTTACGGTTTGGTTAATCAGCCGGGAAGGCCGCATTATGGCGTTGATGTGCGCATTGTGGACAAACAGGGCAATATAGTTGAGGATGGGCAAATAGGATTGATAGAAATAAAGCATCCTAATGAAATGAAGGGATACTACCGGAGGCCTGATTTGACCAATGCAACGCATACGGAAGATGGATACGGGAAAACCAATGACCTAGGCAGAAAAAATGAAGACGGCACAATTGATGTTGTAGGCAGAAGCAAAGACGAAGTTTGCGCGTATATTAAATACCATATAGGCAGCTGGGATAACGGCGTGTACGATGTTGCGGTGACAGAAGAGGATTCTGAGCATGTGGTTGCGCATTTGATTTTAAGAGATAAGGAAGACGGCAATATCTCCCAAGCTGATTATGAAGAAAGTATAATAAGAGAAATACATAATAAGCTCATTAAGGAAAAGGATTTTGGCGAATATTCTTTACCGAATGTGGTTTATAAGGTGTGGGATATATTCCCTGTAGGAGAGACCGGTAAGACAGATGATAAAAAATTGAAGCACGCGGCGCTTGGCCTCGGCAAGCGGCAAACAAAAGACGATAGCCCGGCTATTCTCATCTGAGAAAGGCATTGGCCTTCGTTAAGAAAAAATAAGAGGGCATTTTGGGACCGCCGGAAATAGGTTGCATATAAACCAAATTTAATTCCAAAACAATAAATTCTCAGATTCAGGGAAAACATATGGGCAAATTTCCCAAAACAATCAAAAAATCATCAGTTTTAGAGGGCGGCGGATATGCTGCCCTCTAAAAATTTATTGACGGTTCCGTTGAAGGGGCCTGCTCCTATTGGCAATTGTGCATATCTCGGAATAAACTTACGAATAATTCCATAGTTTTGACAGGTTGATTTCTTGCTACTCCTTAATGCTGTTTTGTATCAAGAGGGCCAAATGTTCCCAGCTTAATGCTGTTTTGTATCAAGAGGGCCAAATGTTCCCAGCTTAATGCGGTATAAAAGGCAGTAGCTTTTCGATAGGCAATGCTATTTATTGATGAGAGCTGATATAAAGCATTTATTTTTTTGCCAATAAATATTTTATAAATTCGTTTAACTCTTTTCTCTTACCTGAGCTTAAGGCATATGGCAATCTTATATATTCATTTCCGTCTGACAGAGGTTGAGGATAATCTGATATGCCTAACAAATAATCTGTAGTTACGTTAAAATATTTTGCAATCTTTATTTTTATTTCATCACTGGCTTCATTTTCTTCTCTTTCATAGCCGCCATAAGTCCTATAGTTTACGCATAATATTTCTGCAAATTCTTTTTGTGTTAAGCCTTTGTCTTTACGCAAATCACAAAGTCTTTCCCTATTTATCATAACTTTTCACCTCTTATTATTAAAATTACGATTTAGCTGTAATTCTATAGATTTATAGAGGTGAGACTACAAATGTACATTAAAATCAGTATATTATATTTACATTTACATAAATGATGTATATAATTAAAGCCAAGTAGTGAAATAGATTCATTCATCTTAATTCTATTTTTAAGGCGAATTGCTTATATATTTGTGGGCTGTAATTTAGCCTTGGGCGCTGTTTTTTCGTTATTGCTCAAATTCGCTGATTAAATATTTGGACATGCCGTTTTAGCTTAACAGCTGTTATCATAACCCGTAACGGGCTTCATTATGATATTTGATTTAGTTATAGTTTTAGGCATTGTAGATATATTACTGATATATCTGTAATGTATCAGTGGTATATTATCGAAAACTTTTTTTAATCCATATTTTTTTTGAAAATTGCAGGCTTTTAAAAAGTTATATAAACAAAGGAAGTGTATTCAGCAATTTTCTTTAGCTTTATAAAAGGACATAAATATTCAATTGATCCGCACTTAACCGGGCTTAATGACTTATAGTTATTTATTAATATTATTTCAAGGAATATATAAATTAGTAAATATTAGATGGGGGTTAGCTTGGGGAGCGGAAGTAAAAGCGATATTATTTATGAAAATCTCAAAAATGAGATTATCAGCTTTAAATATGAAGCAGATGATATATTAAATGAACATGTGATAGCAAAAAGATTTGATGTGAGCAAAACACCCGCGAGGGAGGCCTTAGCTGCCTTGGCCCAAGATGGATACCTGATTAAAAAACCCAGATTTGGTTATCAGGTTAAAGATTTGAAAATCAACGAATATTATGAGGTTGTTCAATATAGGTTTGTCTTGGAAAGCGGAATTGTTCGTATAATTGTCACGAATTGCTCGGATGAAGAAATTTCTTCATTGCGTAATGTTTTAACAGAAAAAAAGATTGAATATGACCAGTATTATAATATAAACCGAAAATTTCATCTCGAAATGGCGAAGCTCACAAAAAACTCTTATATTTATAACGCTTTGAATCGGGTTTTTGACATGAGCAGGAGGGAATTGGCACATGAGTATTTCAAATCTGTTAAAGATGATATACATAGAGACCACCGAATGATAGTTGACGCATTACAAAAGCGCGATGCTGAAAAAGCAGTTGAATTAATACGGTGCGAGTTAAAACGTAATGACGACATCGCAACCGGAAATAATTATTAATTCTATGTATATAAATTGTTATATACATACTCTTAATGGGTTTAATGCGCTTAGATATATTAGAATATGGTTTGAATTATGATTTTTATGAAAGGAGGACTACATATCGCTCCTATATATGCCTTATGCTATAAACTTTTAAGTCAAAGTAAATATTTTTTGCTCGCATCATATAAAGCATAGCTGTGTGTATATCTTGATTTCAGTTTATAAATAGGGTGTAATGCTTAAAATGTATTTGGTGCAGAAAAATACTTGTATTGGGAGGAATGTTGTTGGAATCTCTAAAAAAAATCATTATAGTTAATTTTGGCAAAATGTTCGGAAAGCCATTATACCGAATTGCCCTTATTATTTTGTCTTTACCTGTTTCCGTTATAACTTTTTTTGTTTATAACTCAAGGAAAAAGAATAGCGAGTATGAGAAAAAGCGTGACTTAGCTGCTAAAGAATTAGCAAATAGTCAGGAAGCCTTGGATTTGCGAACGGAAGTTGAAGAGCAGTTGCAGAAAAAACTTCAGTTTTTCGGCAAGTCCTATGATGCTTCACATTTTAAAAGTGAAGCGGATAAAGTTTTTGATGATAGATTTAATGAAATTGTTGATACCCGCTTCAGCCAAAATCCTGAAACTAATATGCTTAAAAAAAATACATTTGTTTCTGTTTTTGGAGCCTTATTGGATAACCCGCTTTTTTTGCTACTGACAATAGTTTTCGGATTTCCGATGCTCATTATGGTGTTCCTGTATTCTAACGCATACACTAAATACATATTTGAGCGTTTAATAATGATGGTTTTTGTTATTTTCGGCGTTACATTTTTGGTTTTCACAATTCTCTATCTTTCTCCGATGGATGCCGCTAAAAATATCTTAGGCAATACAGCTACGGTTGAACAGGTAGCGGATTTCAATAAAGCATACGGACTTGATCAGCCCTACGCTGTGCAGCTTTTTAAGAGCTTTAAAAATATAGTTACATTTGACTTAGGCATATCCTATATGGGAAATGAAGATGTTTTTTCTGCCATTATGCGTAAGTTCCCTGTAACATTGGAGCTTACTTTCTATTCTCTGCTGCTGGCAGTAGGCATAGCTTTGCCGATTGGCATAATCTCAGCTATAAAGCCAAACTCGGTTTATGACTATGTATTCATGTTTTTGGCTCTTTTAGGGCTTTCTATACCAAACTTCTGGCTTGGTTTAATTCTTATACTCAATTGCTCAATCAGAAACTCGCTGCTTCCGGCAACATATAATATAAACGATTGGAGAAGCCTTGTTATGCCTGCCTTCGTATTGGGCACCGGCCTTGCGGCAACAGTAACAAGGATGACCAGATCTTCTATGCTTGAGGTTATTAAGCAGGATTATATTGTTACGGCCAAAGCAAAAGGCCTTTCTTATGGAAAGGTTATAATTCGCCATGCGCTTGCTAATGCAATGATTCCGATAGTTACGGTAATCGGCCTTCAATTTGGCGGTATGCTCGGCGGTTCTTCTGTTACGGAAAAAGTGTTTAATGTTAACGGTATAGGCCGTTATATTGTTGAAAAGCAATTTATTCCGGACACTCCGGCGGTTCTTGCAGGGGTTGTATATGTGGCTGTGGTTATAAGTTTTGTTAACCTGTTTGTGGACATATTGTACGCATTTTTAGACCCGCGTATAAAATCCAAACTCAAAAGTTATTAGGAGGACCATGTCATGAACAACAATAAAATTAAAGAATATGAAAAGAAGGTTCAAAACAGGCGTCTTTCTAAATTTGGAGAATATACAATTCTTAGTGTAGGCTGGATTGTAAGTATTGCTATTGCTATAGCTATATCGTTTATGGCTAAGGATTCAGACACAGGAGAAATAAGCAGCGGCGCTATGTTTTTTTCTATGACATATTATTTAGCGGGAATATTGGGCCTTCTCCTTTCGCTAAAGATTAAGAGCGATGTTACAAAAAACAACGCTGTCAGTGTTTTTACCAGAAGAATTTCGCTGATTCTGATTCCATTTGTATTTACGGGCAACTTTTTTATCTCAATTGCAGGCTTCAGCTGTGCTAAGGAAAATCGGACGATGGAATACACAATGGCGTTTTATTCTTTTGTCAACACAGTTCTTATCATATTAATATCTTCTCTGAACCTGTTTAAGCCATATGTTGCCAATTCATTTTTGACAGGCATTTATATTCTGGTAGGGCTTTCGGTATTTTACTTAATAATGATATTTTTGACCTGTAAATTTACTTTAGCAAATAAAAATTATAATAAATTGACAATTCCGGCGGTATTATGTGTGCTTTCAGGGGTCTGCGGCAATCTTTTTGCTGTACTTCTCGGCATAATTATTTTCGCAAGGCTTTCAGGTATTCGTAAAAATAGACAACCTGAATGGATTGAAACCTTCAGGCGTATTTTCAGGAATTATATGGCTATAATTGGCATGTTCATTGTAATACTGCTGCTTTCTCTTTCAATATGCTCATATTTTACATTTGACTATTCAATTGCTATTGATAATGATTACGCCGCTATATTATTGAAGCCTTCTCTCATGTATCCGTTTGGTACGGATTTATATGGCAGGTGCCAGTTTACCCGTATTGTATTCGGAGCCAGAATTTCTCTGGTAATAGGTTTTGTATCAGCCGTTATCCCCGTTATTTTCGGCGGATTCTTAGGAGCTATAGCAGGTCACTTCGGCGGTAGTATAGACAATATAATAATGAGAATTCTCGACATTATTTATGCAGTACCCGGTATTCTTTTGGCCATAGCAATTGTTGCGGCTTTCGGCGTCAGTACCGTAAACCTTATTGCGGCTTTAAGTATAGGCGCTGTGCCTGCTTATGCGAGAACCATGAGAGCTCAGGTTATGGTAGTTACTTCAAATGAGTTTATAGAAGCCGCCAGAGCATGCGGGCGAAAAGACTTTTCCATAATATTTAAGCATATTGTGCCAAATGCACTTGCTCCAATGATAGTAAGAATAACTCTTTCAATTGGCAGTGCCGTGCTTAGCACCAGCAGCATGAGCTTCTTGGGATTGGGCGTTGAGCCGCATATTCCCGAGTGGGGCAATATTCTAAAAGGCGGCAGTACATATTTGGAAACCCATTCATACCTGGCAATATATCCGGGTCTTGCCATAATATTGATTGTATTGGCGTTTAATTTCTTTGGCGATGGCTTGAGAGATGCCCTTGACCCTAAACTTAAATAGTTACTGAAAGTTCGGATTATTTATTCTTTGCGGAGGTGTGATTTTGGAAGACAAATACAATGATGAAATAATAAGGATAAAGAATTTGCATGTCAATTATATAACCGAGGATGAAACTGTTAAAGCGGTTAATGGTATAGACTTAACTATTTTAAAAGGAGAAAGCGTCGGCCTTGTAGGAGAAACCGGAGCAGGTAAAACAACCACATGCTTATCCATAATGCAGCTTATTCCGGACCCGCCGGGTGATATTGAGGAAGGCGAAATTTGGTTTAAAGATGAAAATATGATTTATAACACAGAAAAACGCAATCAGGAAATACGCGGCAACGGTATATCAATGATATTCCAAGACCCCATGACAGCGTTGAATCCAATTATGACAGTTGGCCAGCAGCTTGTTGAGGTTGTTAAAACCCATAACAAAAAAATGACCAATGGCGAAGCGAAAAACCGCGTTATAGAAATGCTAGAGGTTGTAGGCGTTAAAGGTGACAGGTTTAACGATTACCCGCACCAATTCTCAGGCGGCATGAAACAGAGGGTTGTAATAACAATGGCTCTTTTATGCAACCCCGAGCTTTTGATAGCTGATGAGCCTACAACGGCTCTGGATGTTACTATTCAAGCTCAAGTTCTTGAAATCATCAAAAAACTCAGGGATGATTTTAATACTTCTCTTTTACTCGTTACTCATGATTTGGGCATTGTGGCGGAAACATGCGACAAGGTTGCGATTATGTATGCCGGTGAAATATTGGAGTATGGCACTGTAAGAGACGTTTTTACCAATACTAAGCATCCATATACAAAAGGACTTTTTGAATCTATTCCAAAATTGGATGAGGAAAGTGAACGCCTTATACCAATCGAAGGTACAATCCCTAACCCGGCAGATCTTCCGGAAGGCTGTTGTTTTCACCCTCGGTGCAAATATAAAAAGCCCGATTGCGATAAAATAAAGCCCTCGATGAAAAGTGAAGGCGAGGGTGAGCATGTTTACAAATGTGTTCTGGATTAGTCATGGGAGGCGTTTATGAGTAAATTACTGGAAGTCAGGAATTTAAGTAAATATTTTAAAGTAGCCGCCGGTAATCTTCATGCGGTGGATAATGTAAGTTTTCAAATCAACAAAGGTGAAACCTTAGGCATCGTTGGTGAATCCGGTTGCGGAAAAAGCACCTTGGGGCGTGTAATACTCAGGTTGCATG
>JGI994J12354_10004554_pt1 | contig 12390 bp, 9 predicted proteins | sample IntmicLarv3ML3BL_FD_12354 | JGI IMG/M metagenome (IMG submission 12354) | reverse complement strand
AATCTCCCCGACATTCCCGTCAGTAGCGGATTTGACACTGGCGGTAGACGCGCTTTGTGTATGCGTAAAACTCGCATATGTCGAGTATTTGTTAAACGCGAAATAAATATATTTAAATAAAAAATCTTACACCGCAAAACGGTGTAAGATTTTTTTATGTTTTATTTTATATTCAATCAAAATTTATTTCCCAATTGCCGTTTATACTGAATCTTACGGCACTCGGTCGTATATATATAAATTCTTCGTCACCGTTTATAGTCAAAGACTGGAATCCCGGTCCATCCATTTTTCCGCCGAGTTCTCCTCTGAACCACATATAAATATTGTCGATGCTATCGATATTTTCAATATCTTCTCCGTTATATTCGGTTTTTGTATAAATCGTGATTTCATTGCCTTTACGGGTGACAGATGTCAATTCGGATGTTAAACCGTTATAATCGTATAATAATAATTTGTCGTTTAAAACAATTTCTTCGCCGTCTTTCGGAACGGGAATATCAACGCCATTATCGTTATTATACATATCTATCGTTACCATAACATTGTTTATTTCCATTTTGCTGATACTTTTTTCACTTTCAATTCTCAAAAACATAGTTACGCCCAACCCGTTCGGAGCACCGCTGTAATCATAACCGTTATATTTTATCTCGTTTCCGTTGCCATTGTATAACTTAAATGCCCAAGCTCCTAATTCTATATTTCCTCCTAAAAATCCGCTTGAACCGCTAAATAATTTCCATATATCATAATTATTTTCTTTCATTTCATACGCTATAACTTTACTGCCTTTTGACATGTTATAAAATTTCATTGTAATACCGGAATCATCGGCGGTGAGTACATCGTCAGAATTGCTTTTTACAAGATTTATGTCTATCTCTTCACCGTTGTTTACAAGGATAAATTCATTTATATCGGGAAAATCTTTTATACAATATCCGTAAGACGAATAACCTCCCTCGTTGTTAAACTGATATTTTTCCAAAGTTCCGAACGACGAATAATTATAATCAACCGTGGGGATTAATTCAAATTCCCCGTTTTTCGGTGTTATGATTTTTATATTTTTATCGAGCGTATCTGTTATAATTATAGAGAGTTCACTTGATTTACCGTTTTTTACTCTTGTTATTGTTTCAACTGTCGCTTGATTTTTAAATTTTAATATTTCGGGTGTGTAATAAACTTCATAATCACCCTCGACAAATCCTTTACCCGGTATATACTGCGTTTGATATATAATTACCGCTGTCGCCGATGCGAGCATTACAAAACATATCATAAGCGCGATAATTGCGGCAGGTTTAACTAAAATAAATCTTAATTTGTTTGTCTTATTTGAAATTTTATTTGTCTTTTGATTGAGACAATTCTCACGGACTTTTTCTATATCGGGCATTTTATCTTGAATATCGCCTGTCATATATTTAATAATTTCGCGTTCTTTCATTATGATTTCCACCTTTCGTTTAATAAATCTCGGAGTTCTTTTAACGTGCGGTATAATTTATGTTTTACGTTTGATTCGGTTATTGAAAGTATCTGCGCGATTTCGGAAATTGATAAATCCAATTCATAAAAAAAATAAAATATCTTTTCAACATCCGCCGGTTTTTGTTTAATAAACTGCCGTACATTTTCGAGTATATCCTGATTTATTATATAATTTTCTATATTATCCTCTGCTAAAAATAAATCTTTATTTGTTTCTTTATCTTCATAATAATTTGTTTGATACTCTGTATTATCTTCGCTTTTTATTGTTGTTGAAACAAATATTTTTAAACGTTCCGCCAATGTGTAATGCCTCGCTATTTTATTTTTCGCGATTTTCAGAGTGAAATTTTTACCGTCTTTAACATAATCCGCTCCGCGTTTTTGCAAACGCCGATATAATTCCATATATGTTTCCTGGAAAATATCATTTATATCCGCCGCATTGCCGCACTTCGCGGTAATAAACGCCAATATAATTTTATTTGTCGTATCATATATTTCATTAAAACGCGAATCAATATTTTCGCCGGACATTACATCACAGCCTTTCATTAAAACAGAAACAGAATCCGAATCTAACATTTTATCACCGCCCGTCTGTTTGTAAAATAAATAACGTCGCCAAGAATAATTACTCTTATTAATATAGCGTATCATTAAACGAAAAAAGTTCCACGAAAAATAAATTTTTTATTTTCTAAAAAAATTCAGCGTGCCGTTTATGATTAATAATACAAAAAAAATAAAATAAACCCGCCGAAAAAATCAATTCGACAGGCTTAATCATTTTATCGAGGTGACAAGATTCGAACTTGCGGCCCCTTGGTCCCAAACCAAGTGCGCTACCAAACTGCGCCACACCTCGTTTACTACAGGAAGAATATAAACGATTTGTTTATTATACCACAAAAAACAAATCACGTCAATAGCTTTATTTTAAATTTTCAACACGCAAAAAAGTACGCAATTATAAATTTTACGTACTTTTTAAATATTTTTAAAAATTCTTAATTCACAAAATTAAATTCTACACCGTATATACTCACGGTGTCATCTTCTTTTATCCCTGTTTCACGAAGTTTTTCTATTACTCCGCTTTTATTTAATACACGCTGGAAATACATAACACTTTCTCTGTCATCAAAATTTACAGATGTTACAACTTTATATAACCAATCGCCCTCAACCGTATATACGCCGTTTGATACGGTTATATTTATTTCACGGTCATCACGGCTTATTTCCGTTTCTTCATCGGTTATTTCACTTTCATATATTTTCATCGGAGGAAGTGACGGATATATACTCACTATTTTTTCTATTAATTTGTCTATCCCCTCACCTGTCACGGCAGATATATAAACTATTTCACAACTCAGATTTTTAGCGTATTCTTCAAGTTCCGTAAATTCTTTTAACTTCGAATTGTCTTCGTTATCTTCAAGCAAATCTATTTTATTTGCGGCGATTATCTGCGGACGGTCTATTAATTCTTCGCTGAATTTAACAAGCTCGCTGTTTATATTATCTATATCGTCAATCGGGTCTCTCTCCTCGCTTGATGATATATCAACCACATGAACGAGTAAACGGCAGCGTTCTATATGTCGTAAAAAATCATGCCCTAACCCTAACCCCTCAGACGCTCCCTCGATAAGTCCCGGTATATCCGCCATAACAAACGTAAAATCATCGTCCACACTTACAACACCGAGGTTAGGCGCGAGTGTTGTAAAATGATAATTCGCGATTTTCGGTCGCGCCATACTCACTATATTTAATATAGATGATTTCCCGACGTTAGGATAGCCTATTAGTCCAACATCCGCGAGCATTTTTAATTCGAGAATAACAGTTTTTTCTTCACCCGTCAGTCCGCTTTTTGCGAAATTGGGAGCCTGACGCGACGGGGTCGCGAAATGTGAATTTCCCCAGCCGCCTTTACCGCCTTTTACCGCGATAAATTCACCGCAGTTTGACATATCTTTTATTATTCTCCCTGTATCGGCTTCCCTTATAAGTGTACCGGGTGGAACGGATATATAAATATTCTGCGCGGATTTACCGAACATTTTCGATGCTTTGCCGTCGCGTCCGTTTTCCGCGATAAATCTGCGTCTGTGCTTAAAATCGAGAAGTGTATTTTTCCCCTCGTCAATCTTAAAAATAACATTTCCGCCCCTGCCTCCGTCGCCTCCGTCTGGACCTCCTCTTGACACATATTTTTCCCTGTGGAACGACACAACGCCGTTTCCGCCGTTTCCGGCTTTTATATATATTTCAACTTTATCTAAAAACATTTGTTAATCCTTTCGTCAATCCAATCATAAACTTTTTTTGTTTCTTTTTCATATTTTCCGTCAATCTCAAAATATTTCGCTCCGGAATTTTCACACATTTGTTTTATTTTCGCATTTTCGGTTATATAATCTTCGTCTGTATCTTCGTTTTCATATCCCCTGTCCTCAATTTTACGCATATTCGCTATGATTTCGGAGTAGAAATTATTTTTTATATATCTTTCGGAAAATCCCATGTAAAATGATATGATATTATTTGCGTATTCTTTGTTGTTTTCAAGTTCTTTTATTTTTTCGGGGAGTAAATATATTCCCTCGATAATAAGATTTTGTTTGTTTTCTATGTTTGTCATTATCATGCCTTTTAAAATTCCCCAGAGTTTCACTGCTATATGTTCAAGGCTGTCATAAGGCGTAAAACCGCAGTTTTCGTCCGCTCTGTATATCCCCATTTTTAAATGGTCTATTGAAAGATAGGGCATTTTATATTTTTCAAGAAGTTTCTGCGCCATAAAAGTTTTTCCCGCGTATCCCGCTCCGCCGATTAATATTATCATGTCTCTGTTGTCTCTCCCTCCAATAATCCCTCGAATTCGTCTTCGTTTATAACTTTTACGCCCAGACTTTGAGCTTTTTCGAGTTTGCTCCCCGCATTTTCACCTGCTAAAACATAGTTTGTTTTTTTCGAAACGCTTGACGCAATCTCTCCGCCGTTTTGGGTTATAAACTTCTCTATTTCATCACGTTTATATTTTGTCAGAACACCCGTCACGACGAATTTTAAGCCTTTTAATTTTTCGGAGATATTTATATTATCGCTGTCGGTTTCGCCGATATATGTTTTAACTCCGAGACTTTTAAATTTTTCTATATACTCGATGTTTTTTGGGTCGGCGAAATAATTTACAACCATTTTAGCGGATTCTTCGCCTATATCTTTTATCTGCGTAAGTTCTTCGACTGACGTCGAATATAATTTTTCTATGTCTTTATATTTTCCCGCAATAAGCATACTCGCTTTTTCGCCTATATGCCTTATTCCCAAAGCGTAGAAAAACGCCGTAAATCCCCTTGTTTTTGATATTTCTATCGCGTCGATTAATTTTTGTGAGCTTTTTTTACCCATTCTTTCAATCGCGGCGATTTCGTCGGTTTTATCTTTTAACGTATATAAATCAGCCGACGACGATATAAATTTATTTTCAATAAGCTGTTTTATAACAGACGGACCGAGCCCCTCTATATTCATGGCGTTTTTTGACGCGAAATGTATTATATTGCGTTCAAGCTGCGCGGGACATGCGGGATTTACGCATCTCAGCGCAACGTCTTTTTCGTCTTTATATACAGGTGAAGAACACGATGGACATACTGTCGGAATTTCAAAATCTTTTTCGTTTCCGTCTCTTTTGTCCGTCTCAACCGATAAAATTTCGGGGATAATCTCCCCCGCTTTTCTCACGTTTATTATATCACCTATTTTTATTTGTTTTTCCGCGATAAAATCCATGTTGTGCAAAGTCGCTTTTGATACGTTTGTACCGGCTAACCTGACGGGTTCAAAAACGGCGTTTGGCGTTAAAACTCCCGTTCTTCCGACTTGTATTATAATATCGAGAAGTTTTGTGCTTTTTACTTCGGGGGGATATTTATACGCAATAGACCATTTAGGTGAATGTCCCGTTTCACCGATTATATCACGTTTTGACAAATCGTTTATTTTTAAAACTGCGCCGTCTATCTCAAAATTCAAATCAAATCTTCCTGCGTCAACCCTGTCAATTTCTTTTATTATATCTTCGGTTTCGGTAAAAGAATTATATAACGGTGAAACTTTAAATCCCAGAGATGAAAGATAATCCAAAGATTCTGCGTGTGTTTTAAATCTCGAATCTATTCTGTCGGTTATGTTTTCACCCGTCAAATCGGAGATTTGCTGTATATTAAAGATAAATATATCGAGTTTACGTTTCGCGGCTTCCGACGGGTCAAGCTGACGGAGTGAACCTGCGGCGGCGTTTCTGGGATTTGCGAGGAGCGGAAGCCCCTGTTCTTCCCTTTCGCTGTTTAATTGTCTGAATACGCTCACAGGCATAAATGCTTCGCCCCGAACTTCCAGATATTTCGGGCAATCCCCGTTTAAATCATTTAATTTAAAGGGTATGGATTTTATCGTTTTTAAATTTTCGGTGATATTTTCGCCGACTGTTCCGTTTCCCCGCGTTGACCCTGTTTTAAATACGCCGTTTTCATATTCGAGAGAAACCGACAAACCGTCTATTTTATATTCAACCAGATATTCCTGTTTTTCACCGTCAAATATTTTATTTGTCTTTTCGATAAAATCTACAAGCTCATCTTTTGAATAAACATTTGAAAGTGAATTCATTCTGACTTTGTGCGTGATTTTCTCGAATTTGTCGAGAGGTTTTCCGCCGACTCTTTTTGTCGGTGAATAGGGACTGTCAAACTCCGGATATTCTTCTTCAAGCGTTGTCAATTCTTTTAAAAGCATATCATAATCAAAATCGCTAATCAGACTTTCGTCTTCTTCGTAATATTTATTGGCGTAAAAATTTATTTTTTCTCTCAGATTTTCTATTTTGTTTTTTATATCGTCCATAAAGTTAATAAAATCCCCTTGATATAATAAAAAATATGTATTATAATAATTATATCAGAATTTTATAAAAATTAAAAGATATATTTTAATTTTTAACAAAAAAAAGAAAGGCGTGAAATTTTATGTCGTATAAATTCTACACGGTTGACAGGATAGAAGAAGATATTGCGGTTTTATATGGCGATGAAACCAACGTTAAAATAGATATTCCCGTATCTGAACTGCCCGAAAATTTAAAAGAGGGCGATATTTTAAGGTTTGACGAAGAATGTCAGGCATATAATATAGATAAAGAGAAAACCGAACAGGTTAAAGCCGCCATATCGGCGAGATTTAAAAAGTTATTTAAACATAATAAACAAAATAAATTTTAATATAATTGACAGGAGAAAAAATTCATGAAAACAAAAGCTGTTAGATTATACGGCGAAAATGATTTAAGACTTGAAGAATTCGAGCTTCCCGAAATAAAGGACGACGAAATTCTCGCGCATATTATTTCAAACACAGTCTGTATGTCGTGTCACAAAGCGACGATTCAGGGAGCGAAACATAAAAGAGTTCCCAATGATATAGCGGAAAATCCCGTTATTATCGGTCATGAATTCTGCGGTGAAATAGTACAGGTCGGAAAAAAATGGGCGGATAAATTCAACGCCGGCTCAAAATTCACGATTCAGCCCGCTTTGAATTACAAAGGTTCTCTGTATTCCCCCGGTTATTCCTATAAATATATAGGCGGAAATTCTACTTATGTTATACTCCCAAACGAAGTCATGGAATTGGATTGCTTACTTGAATACAACGGCGGAGCGTTTTATTTCGGTTCTCTCGCAGAGCCTATGTCGTGTATCGTCGGAGCGTATCATGCGAATTATCACACAATGCCCGGTAGTTATATTCACAGTATGGGGATAAAAGAAAACGGCTGTCTCGCTATATTGGCGGGCGCAGGCCCGATGGGACTCGGCGCGATTGATTACGCCATTCACTGCGACAGAAAACCCAAATTAATCGTTGTTACAGATATAGACGAAACAAAATTAAACCGCGCCGCGTCTATTCTCACAAAAGAAGAAGCGAAGAAAAACGGCATTGAGCTTATTTACGCGAACACGTCAAAATATGAAAAACCTGCGGAATATTTATTGTCTCTAACGGATAACAACGGTTATGACGATATATTTATATATTATCCCTCATCTCCTCTTGTTGAAACAGGGGATAAAATACTCGCGAGGGACGGCTGTCTCAATTTCTTCGCGGGACCGGTTGACCCGAAATTTTCGGCGGAGTTTAATTTTTATAACGTGCATTATATGTCAACACATATAGTCGGCACAAGCGGAGGAAATACCGCGGATATGATTGAATCCCTTGAAATGATGAGCTCCGGCAGACTGAACCCGTCGATGATGATAACCCACGTCGGAGGACTTGACGCTGTCGCCGATACCGTTATAAATCTCCCGAATATACCGGGCGGTAAAAAATTAATTTACCCGAATATAAAAATGCCGCTTACCGCAATTGACAATTTCTGCGAACTCGGCAAAACCGACGTGATTTTCGCGGAATTACATAAAATCGTCAGCGAAAACAATGGTTTATGGTGTTACGAAGCGGAAAAATATCTGCTCGCAAACGCCGAAAATATATAAATAAATTCATATACAGAAAGGATTAACATAAAACATGTTATACAATAATATAAGCGAAACCATAGGAAATACGCCGATGGTTAAAATAAATAAATTAAACCCGAACCCCGAAAAAGTTTCTTTATATGCGAAACTCGAAGGATTCAACCCGACGGGAAGTATAAAAGACCGTATCGCTTTAAAAATGATAGAACAGGCTGAATCCGCGGGTTGTCTGACAAAAAATAATATAATTATAGAGGCGACTTCCGGTAATACAGGCATAGGAATTGCGATGATTGGCAGAGTTAAAGGATATAAAGTGCAGATTGTAATGAGTGCGGCAGTTTCGGTGGAACGTCAGAAAATGATAAAAGCGTTCGGCGGTGAAATAATTTTAACCCCGCCGGAACTCGGCACAGACGGAGCGATATTCAAAGTCCGTGAGCTTGTTTCGAAAGAACCGTCGAAATATTTTAACCCGAATCAATTTTCAAACGAATATAATAAACTCGCGCATTATAAAACAACAGCCGAAGAAATATGGAATCAAACAGAGGGTAAAGTGACGCATTTTGTTTCATCTCTCGGAACGTCGGGAACACTCATGGGAGTAGGTATGGGATTAAAAGAAAAAAATCCCGATATAAAAATAATAGAAGCGCACCCCGTAAAAGGTCATTATATACAGGGACTCAAAAACATGGAAGAAGCGGTTATTCCTCAGATATACGACCCGTCGCAGATTGACCACAGTATAATGATAGAATCCGAAGAAGCATTTGATATGGCGAGAAAAATTGTCGCGGAGGAAGGCATATTCGTAGGAATGAGCAGCGGCGCGGCTATGCTCGCCGCGTATAAAGTTATACAATCTCTCGAATCCGGTTTTGTCGTTGTTATTTTCCCCGACAGAGGTGAAAAATATTTAAGCACAAATTTATTTAACGTGTAAAAATCTAAAATACAGCAAAAGGCGTGTTGTCAACCGAATCCGGTATGCAACACGCCTTTATTTTTTTATAGATTAATCAATTATCCGCGTTTTAAAATATATTTTTTCTCCGCTTCACATTTAAATTTAAACCCGTGTTTTGTGTTTACTGTTTCTATCTTTTTATTATCTGTGTCATACACATTGAGCGTTTCGCCGTATATTTCGGGTTCACCGTTATATTGTCCCGTTATTGTCGCCTCGGTGAGTTTACTGTTATCCCATTTCATATCGACGGAATATGCTCCGCGTGCTCTGAATCCTTTTGCTTCGCCGAATTTCCATGATTTCGGCAGTGCGGGAAGTAAATGTATTATCCCTGTATGGCTCTGTATCAAAACTTCGGCTATACCCGCGCAGCCGCCGAGATTTCCGTCTATCTGGAATACTCCGCGACCGTTTAACATTGTCCTTGTTCCGCCTGCTCCTGCAATGCGTCTTATTTCGTCGCCTGCTTTGTCAGCGTCAAGCATACGCGCGTGCTGGCTTATAAACCATGCGAGGGGCCAGCCTCCGCGTCCCGCGCCGTTTTCAAGTCTTATATCAAGTGAACGTTCCGCCGCCGCGAGTGTTTCGGGTGTGTCGAGCCAGTTTATTTCATCTCCCGGATATACTCCGAATAAATGAGAGATATGCCCCATTCCGGGGGTCATTTCGGGATATTCTTCCTGCCATTCGAGCAGCTGACCTTTTGAGCCTGTTTTATTTTCGGGCAAAAGTTTTATTATACGTTTAAAATCGGAGATAAATTCATCGTTTATATTTAAAATTTCCGATGATTCTATACAAGCGCGCATTAACGTGCGTATTATCTGATTGTCCATAGTCGGAGCGGCACATACGGGGGTATCTTTTCCGTCGGGTAAAATATAACGGTTTTCGGGCGATATTGACGGACAGGTGACAAGTTTCCCGTTTTTGTCCTCAATTAAGAAATCCACGAAAAACAACGCGAAATCGCGCATTATCGGGTAATATTTTTTCAAAAATTCTTTATCCAGCGTAAATTTATAATGCTCCCATAAATGCAGAGCCATCCACGCTCCTCCCGTCGTCCACGGAGTCGCCGCGAGGAAAACGTCCTGCGGGGCGCAGTCGCCGTATATATCCGTGTTGTGATGGCACATACTCCCGCGACAGCCGTACATTATATCCGCTGTGTCTTTTCCCCTCTCCCACATTTTTTCGATAAGATAAAACATGGAATAATGTTCGTCTGAAAGTCCCGTTACTTCGCATGACCAGTAATTCATCTGGGTATTTATATTTATAGTATATTTACTGTCCCAAGCGGGGATAAAATCATGATTCCAAATGCCTTGAAGATTTAACGCGGCGGAGTTTTTACGTCCTCCCGAAACGATTAGATAACGCCCGAATGTGAAATAAAGCGACGCGATACCTATATCTTCTTTCCCCGCGCGAGACGATTCAAGACGTTGGTCAAACGGAATATCTGATTCAAAACCCAGATATAATTCACAGCTTCTCATTTTAGCTTCAAAATCCGCTTTATGTTCAGCCATAAGCTCGTCAAAACCGCGTTTCGCCGCTTTTTCTGTTCTTTTTATAACAGCGTCAACGGGGTTATCCTCGCGGTTTTCTGTCGCTCCCGCGAGATACAGGCATACGCATGTCGCGTTTTTTGTTTGCAGCATAGTGTATGGATTTATATATTCGCCGTCGGTGACCATTTTCACCGCTCCCGCGAATCCCAAATCCGAGGCGTGACCTTTTATTAAAATTGTGTCGTCGCTTATCGTGTGGTTTTCATCAAGTAACATACTCGCCCAGCCTCCGCCCCTCTGAAAAAATCCAGGACGGCGACCGTCGGGAACTTTGTCATCGGATAAACGACAGCGGTCCATTTGAATATCAAGCTGTATCGCGCCGGGTTTGTCCGCTTTTATCCTGACACATAAAACATCAGCGGGATAACTTATAAACGTTTCTTTTGTATATGTAACACCGTTTATATCGGTATGTGTAACTTTGTTTATTCCAGTCATCATATCGAGTTCCGAATGATAATTTTTAACTCCCGCGCTGTGCGGTGTCCAACCCAGAACAAACGGCGTATGTTGATTTAACGCGATGTCAAGCTCACCCAAGGGTTCATAATGACGCATAGTCATCGGCGCGCCTATCATGTATTGTACAATCAAATCTTCGGCTTCCTGAATTTTTCCTTCAAGCACATATTTTTGTATCTCTTTTATTTTACCTTTTGTCGCTCTGTTGTTTCTGTCGATAAATTTACCGTACCAGAGGGAATCCTCGTTTAATTGTATTCTGTCAATCCCCGTCTGTCCGTAAACCATAGCTCCGAGACGACCGTTTCCAAGCGGAATTGCGTCGTTCCATACTTCCGCAGGTTTATCATACATGAGTTTATAATCTCGCATTATTTTTCGTTCCTTTCTGATGATTTGTTTAATAATCACAAAAACATTTTCGTTCTCCGCATTGTAATTAACGCTGGTTAGCCGACAAAAATCTGTCTATTATCTGTTGTCTGTAATCTTTTGAAAGTGAACCGAAGAACGCCGAATATCCCGTTACCCTGACAACCAAATCGGGATGGCTCGACGGATTTTCATGAGCTTCCCTCAATTTCTGCTCACTCAGACAGTTCATGTTTATGAGTGTTCCGCCCATATGATTATGTGTGTGAATCAACGCGATAAGCGCGTCTATACCGCCGTTTGCCGACAGCATAGCCGTGTCAATATCAAGGTGGAGCGGAGCGGAATTTCCATAGCCCGCCTGTAATTTTGCTACCGCCGTAGCTTTTAATGACGGAGAGAAACTGTCAAGACCTCTCGCAAATCCGGGGTCGGGTTCGTTTGAATGTGAGATAGGCTCACCCGAAAATCTTCCGTTCGGAGTTGCTTTTAAATTTTTGCCGTATGCGAATATATCCCCATGTGAAAACATTCCGGGAATTGTTTTTATATTATATTTCGGCGTATTTTGCCTGCATAATTTTACAAATTCGTCCCTGATTTTTTCAGCCCACAAAGTAGCGGAAGAATCGGGGTCGCCGAATCTTTTTATATTTTTGAGCATCAACCTTATATCTTCGCCGCCCTCGAAATTTTTGTCCAGAACATCGAAAAGTTCAGCGAAAGAGAGTTTTTTCTCTTTTATTATTCTCTGCTCAACCGCGGCGAAAGAATCCGCGACAGTCGCGAGAGCTATTCCGTCAATATTCAAATCCATAATATCAACGCCGCCCTCGGCGCAGTTCAAACCGCGTTCTATCGGTCCGTGCATAAATAAATTATATACAATTTCGGGTTTATTTCTCGATATAACTTCAAAATG
>JGI994J12354_10004553_pt1 | contig 12390 bp, 7 predicted proteins | sample IntmicLarv3ML3BL_FD_12354 | JGI IMG/M metagenome (IMG submission 12354) | reverse complement strand
ATCACGCGGGCGATTTCCTTTGACGATCAGCGCGGATTTGCTATTGCAACCCATCCAACGGCGGGTTCTGTCTGCTGGCAGTTCAGAACAGACAGGGGCGGGCGGGATTATTATTGGGGGCATTATTGCGAAAACGAGCAGGATGCGGCGAATAATTATATTGCCCGCGTCGCGGTGCATTTGAGCGACGGTGCGCGGGAAGAACCCCAGCGTGCCCCAGCGCCTGCGCAACAGCAACCCCGCAAGCCCAAGGGCAGGGAGGATCGCTGATGGCTTCAAAGCTGCAACTTATCACCGATCTTTATAACAATCAGCTTGCGCGGGTTACACAATCGCCTGACGAATGGACAGCTTTTTTGCAGGCGGCTGCCCGAAATTATAAATTGCCTTTTGACGAGCAGTTGCTGGTATATGCCCAGCAGCCCAACGCTACTGCGGTGCTTGAAATGGAACGCTGGAATGAGCATTTTGGACGCTGGGTGAACCAGGGCAGCACAGGCATTGCCGTGTTCGACCGCACTGCCGCCCGCCCGAAGCTGAAGTATTATTTTGACATTGCCGACACCCACGAAACTCTGCTTTCCCGGCCAGTGCCGTTGTGGGAGATGCAGCCGGAATATGTGCCGGAGGTGATTGAACACCTCGAAAATAGCTTTGGAGAACTTGCGGATTCTGAAACTCTTGCGGCAGCGCTGCTGTCCGTGGCGGATAACCTTGCCGCCGACAACCTGCCGGATTACTATGACCAGCTTGTGGAAATGGGCGTAGAGATTGAGGAATCGGCATATTTTCTTGCGCTGCAAAACAGCGTAGCATATATGCTCACGACCCGCTGCGGCGTGGAGCCTGTGCCGCTGGATTTCAGCACTCTTTCTTTATTCACTTCTCCCGCTGCCGGAACCGCGCTGGGAACTGTCGCCAGCGCCATTGCTGAAATGGGCTTGCGGGAGATTGCTTCTGTAGTATTACCGCTGCAAAAAAATATAGTTCGCACATTTGCAAATGACGCACAGGTGGAGTATACTCAAACTATACCAGCAGAAGAAAGGATGAAAAATCATGAACAACCTGACTTACAGCACCGTGAACGGCTACAACATTCCGAACCTGACCTTGCCGCAGCAGCAGGGCAACCTGACCCGCTGGGGCAGAGCGCGGCAAAACCATCTGCGGACGCAGAAGCCCCTGATCTACACACACATGATGACCCAGAATCTGCTCTGGCCGCACCTGCTGGAAATGCAGGAAACAGCGGCGGCGCGGCTCGACCTGCTGATATCGCAGATGACACAGGCGCAGGGCGTGACGGAGGAACTCAAAGCCAGCAATCAGATGCAATGGCTGGGGCAGATGAACAACATTCGGCACAGCGCGGAGGAACTGGTGATGCAGGAACTGGTCTACAGCTAAGTCTTTTCCTCTCGCCGGAGGAACAAATTGAACAGATAGAAGAAGCGGGGGCTGCAAAAGTCGCCGCTTCTTCTTTGTCTTTTGGCGCACCTTTGGGTGCACCTTTTGGTGTACCCATGGAAGAACTTGACCGGGAACTGACGCGAGGCGGTAGTTATGCAGACGGTAAATACAGAATATATAAGCATTTCACAGACGACCACACGCCGGAAGAAAATGCACGATTTTTGAAAAAACGGTTTGGTCAAGGCGGGCATTCACCGTTCGGCAACAGCGAATATTGGGTGGATGCCGATAGCAAAGGTTTGCAGTTTCGCAAAGGCAATCTGCTTCATCCAGATGAAAATCACCTTGTTCCGTGGCCGAAGGCCGCGCAGCGGGTGCGTGACCTCATTGCGCTTGACCGCTATTTAACGCCGTTGGAGAAAGAGCGTTACCCAGATTATCTGGAAGAATTGGCGGCGCTGGCTGTTCAGCAGCAAAAGCAGGAGTATATTCACTCCGTTGCGGAATTGCCACCAGAGGAAAAGCGCGACACCTTGCCCCTGCGACTTGCGGATTTTACCAATGGGCTGGATCGCTATGAAAAAGATTGCTTTGCCGATCACGGCTTGCCGGAATTGGCCGAATCGGTTGATATGCAACAGATTGACGCACTGCTTAAAAATCCCCGGCAGACACAGCAGTTGATGGACGCTCTCGCCGCCATTCAGGGCGGGACTACAGGCGTTTTCTCCCGCAGCAATGCCTATCGTTTCGGCTTGGAATTGGTGGAACTGCACCCGCGGCACTATGTTTACCAAGCGGGCGATTCGGTGTATATCAATGGCAGTCGTGACATTGCCTATGCGGACGAGCGCGTGGTGCGGCTTGCAAACCCGGAGTTTCCCTTGCTAAGCGAGGAATTTTCGCGTGATGCGTTCGAGCAGCAATTGCGGGAAAGCCCGCAAAACAACCGCTTTTTGATACTTGTGGATACGGCGGAACCGAGCCAGACTGCCGAAACGCCCCGGATGCTCTACAAAAAATATCTGCCGTTGCTGTTGGAGGAACTTCGCGTCAGCGACATTTACTCCTATCTGCGCGACAGAGCCAGCGACGCAGACGAAGCGGCACATCAAATTGGCGAATGGCTTGACGAATTTTCAGCAACCCCAAGTGAGGATTATCCCGGCCTGCCCGACCTAATGCGGTTGCCCAGCGCCCGCGAATGGCTGATTGAGGACATTCTGGATCAGACATATCAGGATGCGCCGCAGCCGCGCGGCCAGTTGGAGCAAAATGAACTGCGACGCGATGCCCCCGATTGGGCAAAGCAATCACCAGAATCCCAACCCGGTTACGAGGAATGGAGCGAACCTACCACCAAGGACAACGCGCCGGACCATCCCGGTGAACCCTCCGACGATATTGCTGCAAATCCCCCTGTTGCCGAGGAAGAAAATCACTTTGACCCTCAAACCATGATCGGACATGAAATCATGTTCGAGGGCCGCCGCTTCAAGGTGGACGGTATCAGCTTCGGCAAAGCCTCACTGCTGGACTTAGCCATGGTTGAGAGCGGATACCCCATTACCCGCTCCGAGCCGATTGAAACTGTCCGCTGGCTGATTGAGCATGAAAACGACCCGCCTGTACCTCCCCCTGATCTTGCACCGAATCAGTTCGTTAAGAAAATTGGCGGTGTAGAGTTTGTCGGAGCAAGGCTTGTTCCATTGCCGGAGGATACCCGCCATAACTTTCACATCACCGACGACAATCTGGGCCATGGCGGGGCAAAGGCGAAATTCCGCATGAACGCGGATGCCATCAGCCTGTTGCGAGATTTGGAACTTGAGCAGCGTCTTGCAACACCCGCAGAACAAGAAATCCTTTCCCGCTACGTGGGCTGGGGCGGCATCCCGCAGGCGTTCGACCCGGATAACGCCGCTTGGGAAGCCGAGTATCTTGAACTTAATGCATTGCTAGCCCCTGATGAATTCACTGCCGCTCGCGCAAGCACCCTCAACGCCCACTACACCAGCCCCACGGTCATCAAAGCAATATATACAGCCATTGAGAACATGGGTTTCACGCGGGGCAATGTGCTGGAACCCTCCTGTGGCATCGGCAACTTTTTCGGCCTGTTGCCGGAATCCATGAACACCAGCAAGCTGTACGGCGTGGAACTTGACCCCATCACAGGCCGCATCGCGCAGCAGCTGTATCAGAACTCCAACATCGCCATACAGGGCTTTGAAGCCACCGAACTGCCCGACAGCTTTTTTGATCTCGCCATCGGCAACGTGCCGTTCGGTGACTACTCCGTGGCTGACCGCCGCTATGACAAGCACCATTTTCACATCCATGACTATTTTTTTGCAAAAACATTGGATAAGGTGCGGCCGGGCGGCGTGGTTGCATTCGTCACCAGCAAGTATACCATGGATAAGCAGAATCCCGCTGTGCGGAAATATATCGCGCAGCAGGCCGAATTGCTCGGAGCCATTCGTCTGCCGAACACGGCCTTCAAGGCCAACGCGGGCACCGAAGTCACCAGCGATATTATTTTCCTGCAAAAGCGTGACAGGCCAATTGAGATTGAACCCGATTGGATGCATCTGGGGCAGACAAAAGATGGAATTCCCATCAACAGCTATTTCGTCGAAAACCCGGACATGGTGCTTGGCGAGATGACTGTTGAAAGCACGCAATATGGTCACGACACCACCTGCCGCCCCTTTCCTGACCGCGAACTTGCTGATCTGCTGGGCGAAGCCGTGCAGAACATCCACGCGGAAATCCCCGACTATGAGCGTGATGACCTCACGCAGGAAACCGAAGGGGCTATTCCCGCCGACCCAGCCGTGCGCAATTTTTCCTATACCATATATAATAGCAACGTGTATTACCGCGAGAATTCCATCATGCTGCCGCAAGAACTTTCGGCCACGGCCCGCAGCCGCATCAAAGGCATGATCGGAATCCGCGATAGCGCCCGCAGGCTGATTACGCTTCAGACGGAGGATGCGCCTGACAGCGAAATCCAACAGGAGCAGGCCAAGCTGAACAGGCTATATGACACTTATACCGCAAAATACGGCCTGCTCAGCGACCGCGCCAACGCCACGGTGTTCCGTGAGGACGGTAGTTATCCCTTGCTTTGTTCGCTCGAAGTTCTGGACGCAGATGGCAAACTCAAGGCCAAAGCGGATATGTTCCGCGCCAGAACCATCCGACCCCACGTGCCTGTGACGCACGTTGATTCTTCCGCCGACGCTCTGGCAGTTTCTATCGCGGAAAAAGCGCGGGTTGATCTGGTATTCATGGAGCAGCTCTCCGGCAAAAGCGAAGAAAATCTCGCTATGGATTTGGCCGGGGCTATTTTTCAGGAGCCTGTGTCGGGCGAATGGCAGACAGCCGATGAATATCTATCCGGTAATGTGCGTGAAAAGCTGGCGCAGGCGAAAGAATATGCAGACACGAACCCAGCGTTTGAAGTCAATGTTAAAGCATTAGAAGCTGCCCAGCCCAAAGACCTGACCGCCGCCGAAATTTCCGTGCGTCTGGGGGCAACATGGGTTCCGACCGAGGATATTCAGCAGTTTGTCTACGAGTTGCTTAAAACGCCGTGGCATTCGCAATACAACATTAAGGTGCATTATTCGCAGTACACCGCCGAATGGAGCATCACGAGCAAGAGCATGGACAAGAACAGCATCGAAGCCCGCCTCACCTACGGCACGGAGCGCATCAGCGCATATCACATCCTTGAGCAGACCCTGAATCTGCGTACCGTGCGGGTATTCGATACGGTCATTGACAACGATGGCAAAGAAAAACGCGTGCTGAACCCCAAAGAAACCGCCATCGCCCAAGGCAAGCAGGAGATCATAAAAGCGAAGTTTGCGGATTGGGTTTGGGAGCAGCCGGAACGCCGGGAGCGGCTGTGCGGGATATACAACACGCTGTACAACTCCACGCGGCCCCGCGAATACAACGGCAGTCACATCAGTTTTGTGGGCATGAACCCCGAAATCCGGCTGGACGCACATCAGGCCAACGCCGTGGCGCGAAAACTCTATGGCGGCAATTCGCTGTTCGGTCATGTTGTGGGCGCGGGCAAAACCTATACCATGATCGCCGCCGCCATGGAAAGCAAGCGTCTGGGGCTTAGCAACAAGGCGCTGTTCGTTGTGCCGAACAACATTGTCGGCCAGTTCTCCGCTGAATTTTTGCAACTATACCCCAGCGCCAACGTGCTCATGGTCACGGCCCGCGATTTCGAGAAGCGCAACCGCCGCAAGTTCTGCGCGCGCATCGCCACAGGCGATTATGACGGCATTGTCATGGCGCATTCGCAGTTCGAGAAAATCCCCATGTCCGTGGAGTGGCAGGAGGATTTTTTACGGCAGCAGGTGGATGATATCAACGATGGCATCGCCGAAATGAAAGAGCAAAACGGCGAACGCATGACCATTAAGCAGATGGAACGCGCCCGCAAATCCCTGCAGGTGAAAATCCAGAAGCTGAACGACCAAAGCCGCAAGGACGATATGCTGACCTTCGAGGAATTGGGTGTGGATTTTCTGTGCGTGGACGAGGCGGATCTGTTCAAAAATTTGATGCTCATTACGAAAATGCGCAACGTTGCGGGCATCGGCCAGAGCGACGCGCAAAAAGCCAGCGACCTGTTTATGAAAACGCGCTATCTGGATGAAATTACGGGCGGGCGCGGCGTGGTATTCGCCACTGGTACGCCTGTGTCGAACACAATGGCAGAAATGTATACGATGCAGAGATATTTGCAGTATGACACGTTGAAAATGCGGGGCTTGGAGCATTTCGACTGCTGGGCTTCAACCTTCGGCGAAACCGTCACGGCTATGGAGCTGGCTCCCGAAGGCACGGGCTTCCGCATGAAAACCCGCTTTGCACGCTTTTATAACCTGCCCGAACTGATGAATATGTTCCGCGAGGTTGCGGATATTCAGACCAAGGACATGCTGAACTTGCCAACGCCTACAGTGCATTTTCGGACGGTAACGGCAAAACCAAGCGAGCAACAGAAGGCTATGGTGCAGTCGCTGGCCGAACGCGCAGGCAAAATCCGAAACCGCGAGGTTGACCCGCGCACGGATAATATGCTGCTCGTGACCAACGACGGGCGCAAGCTGGCTCTCGACCAGCGGCTGATCAACCCGCTTTTGCCGGATGCTCCGGGCAGCAAGGTAAATCTGTGCGTAGAAAATGTGCATCGCGTCTGGCAGGACACAGCCGAAAAACGCTCGACGCAGCTGGTTTTCATTGACCTGTCCACGCCGAAAGACGGCATAGAATTTGATGTATACCATGACATCAAGGAAAAGCTGTTGCTGCGGGGCGTTCCCGCAGACGAAATTGCGTTTATTCATGAAGCAAAAAACGAAGCGCAAAAGCAAGCCCTGTTCGGGCGGGTGCGCACAGGTGCGGTGCGGGTACTGCTGGGTTCCACTGCCAAGATGGGGGCCGGTACAAACGTCCAAAATTTGATTATTGCTTCGCATGACTTGGATTGTCCGTGGCGGCCGCGTGATCTCGAACAGCGGCTTGGGCGTACAGAACGCCGAGGAAATACGAATGCCGAGGTGGAACTCTACCGCTACGTCACAGAGCAGACTTTTGACGCTTATTTGTACCAAATTATTGAGAACAAGCAGAAATTCATCTCGCAGGTGTTCACCTCAAAATCCCCGGCACGTGTGATGCAGGATGTGGACGAAGCCGTGCTGAACTACGCGGAGGTGAAAGCCCTTGCCACAGGCGATCCGCGCATCATGGAGCTATGTACGTTGGAAGCGGAAGTCGGCAAGCTGAAGCTGCTGAAATCCAGCTTCATGAATGAGCGCTACGCCTTACAGGACAGCGCCATGAAATATCTGCCTGCACAGATTAGCAGGGTTGAGAGTGAAATCAGGGGATTTGAATCGGACGCGGCACTTGCGGCGCAGACTTCTCCCGCCAGTACAGAGCATTTTGCGCCCATGGTGGTTGAGGGCAAAACCTATACCACGCCCAAAGATGCGGGCTTTGCGATACTCGAAGCCTGCAAAGCCTTTCAGGGCAAAGAGCCTGTGCCGCTGGGGGAGTATCGCGGGTTTCAGATGGAGGTGCTTTGGGATCATCACGGCGGTATCCACATGATATGCCTGTGCGGGCAGGAGCGGCACAAGATTGATCTGGGCTTTGATGCGCGTGGGAACATCTCACGCATCGACAATGCCTTGACAGATTTGCCGAAAGAGCTTCGTGACAAGCAGAACGCGCTAAAAGAAGCCCGGCAGCAGCTGACCGTCGCACTGGCCGAAAAGGACAAGCCCTTTGCGCAGGAAACGGAGCTGGACGAGAAATCCGCACGGCTGGGTGAGCTGACCGCAGCCCTTCAAATAAATGAGCGTGAGCCGGAAATTCTTGCGGACGATGTGCCGGATGAGGGCGACGGGGCGGACGCGCCCCATCGGAAAAAACCTGCGCGGGAACGGTAGAAATATATTTGAAAGTGTGTTATATTTATATTATTAAAGATTGAGGTTTCGAGATGGACACCAAAAACTTGCGCGGGCAAATTCACAACGCCATGTATCAGGAGCTTTGCAAGAAGGGCTGGGTAGCCCCGGTTGATGTATTGATGGGCATTTGTGTGTTGCGCCGGGAGCACTATGAGAACTGGCGTTTTGGCCGGGGCGTGCCTTATCTGGAGCGTGCATGTCAGGCCAATCTGCGGCAGTTATCCGTCATAATGTCTGAAATCATGGCCTACGCGCGAAAAAACGATTTGAAAGCCTCATGGACATGCTACCACCAATGGGGCAAGCATAAGCAAAACCGTCTGCGGTTCAGCAAGTCTGGCGATGAAAAAGTGGAGTATCACTATGCCACGCACTTCGTGGATAAAAAACGGATTGCGGCATTGAAAGCTCAACGCGCCGCCGCGCAGCCGCCAGCAGATGAGAAGGAATGATCATCGTATTATTCAAAGAACTCGACATAGGAGGAATCCACAGCTTTCTTCCTATGTCGGGCACAGGCGGAGCCATTTGCCGTATTTTTGAAGCCCTTTTTAGGTGCAATGATAACTATGGGTTATCAAAAATGTGAACCGCTGATTGGTGGACAGTCCAAGATAAATGTGATATAATTGCTTTTGTAGTCGAAAAAGGGAGAACAAAAGCAATGAGTTGCAAGGCAATCGAAACTTATCTGAATGATACACTGACCCGCCAGCTACATAGCTTTGGCGTGGACAGCGCCTTTATTGACCGCATCATCAACACAGTGCGCGAGCAGATGACCTCCTGTCTGTACCATTGGAGCGATGTGCGGTTCCGCAGGGCGCTGCTGGTAATTGGCTCGGAGGAAAGCCATGCCTACCTGCCAAAGGCCAGCGATGATATTCGCAATTTCGTTGTGGTGACGATCCGCAATTCCGATTTTGAGAGAATTGCATCAGACAACTGTGCGTCTGCCGGACTTGCAGAAGCAATCAGTAATGCGGACATAAAGTTGGTCACGTCCACGGCGATTGAATATTTCAGCAAGTTGAGCTTTCCGGCCATGGCCCGCGAGATTACGCCGCCCGACTTCGACAAATACGGCGATCTGGCGAAACAATATCCTGCTGCATGGCAGGCGCTGTGGGAACTTGCGAAGATGAAATCGCAAGTTATCAATTATGAACCTATCACCGCTGCGCCAATTGATATTTCCATCATTCCCCCGCGCGGCGAGGTTACAAGGCAGGGAAGCAACGCAATAAATTATGTCGTTGCCGATGGATACTCTTTTTCGCGTGACCGTCAGCTGACCGCAACTTTGCACGGTTGCGCTGCGCATCAAAGCCCTTTTCTTGTTGACAGCTTCAAAGCTTGTACAAGGAATATTGAGAAGCTGCTGATTATTCTGGAATATCTTCTGCAAAGCGGCGCGTTATTCGTAACGTCGAACTATTTCATAATGAACGGATACATAGAGCGGCGGGCCAAACTGCTGAAAGCAGCCAGCGACAACGAGGGGATGCAAAGAAACTGGCGGCAAACAGCGGGGCTGTGCGCGAACCATAAGGCGGTTTTGGAATCTATAAGCCGCAGATAACTACTTGCGAATAATCTCTTGTCCACGAAACACCTTTGTTTCGTGGCTTTTTCTACATCAAATTGAAAGGAGCGCCCCCATGCCATATATCCCACCCGACCTGATTGCACAGGTCAAGCAAATCGACCTCTTGACCTATCTGCAAACCCACGACCCCGACGAACTTGTCCACGCGGGCGGCGGCGAATACTGCACGAAATCCCACGACAGCCTGCGCATTTCAAACAACCTCTGGTGCTGGCATTCACGGGGCATTGGTGGGAAAAGCGCCCTCGAATACCTCATAAAAGTACACGACATGAGCTTCTTGGATGCAGCGCAGCATCTTCTCGGACAGACGGCAATAACGCCGCCTGTTTTTTTATGCCCTAAAACGCCAATGCAAAAGCAAAAAACGTTAACCCTGCCGCCCGCCGCACCCAACAATAACCGTGTTATCGTTTATTTGCAATCACGCGGAATTGACCAAGCTGTGCTGGATCACTGCGTTCAAAGCGGGCGACTTTACCAAAGTGCCGACTATGGAAATTGCGTATTCGTTGGCATGGATAAGTCTGATCAGCCGCGTTATGCCGCCCTGCGTGGTACAAATTCCAGCTTCAAAGGTGAGGCCAGCGGCAGCGACAAACGCTATTCGTTTTCCCTGCCCGCGCAGGGCGAAAGCACGACCCTGCACCTTTTTGAAAGCGCCATTGATGCGTTATCCTACGCGACTTTGCTGCGAATGCATGGGCGGGATTATCGGCAGATGCACTTGCTATCTTTGGCGGGTGTGTTCGCACCGGTACAGCGCCAAGGCCAACGGTTGCCCGTTTCGCTGGTGCGATATCTGGAGGACTATCCCGGCGTTCAGCGGATCGATTTGCATCTGGATAATGATCCTGCCGGGCGGGCGGCAACGCGGAATATAACGGATTTGCTGGGCGGGACATATGACCTGCGCGACCGTGTTCCCCCTGATGGATGCAAAGACACAAATGAATATTTACAGCGGCGTTTGGGCTTATCTGAACGAAAAAAGGAGGCTGTTGCGCGATGAAATTACAGCGAATACGCGGCCCCCCGGTGGATGTGTTTTCGGGCGAATCTAGTTACTATCAAGCATCGTGGATGTATAAACACATCCACAAATCTTAGGGGCCTGCGGTCCCTAAAACCCTGGCCGAAAGGAGAACTATATGCGAAAAAGGAATATTCAAGTGATTGTATGCCTGAACCGCGACGAACACCTGCATCTCAAAAGACTGGTCAAGCGCAGCGGCTTGTCACAATCCACCTACCTACGTCACCTGATCAACGGCGTTGTGCCGCAGGACGCGCCGCCCCCGGATTATTATGCTATGATGAACGAACTGCGGAGCGTTGGCACCATTCTTGACCGCATCGCGCAGCAGGCAGAAGCGCGGGGCTTACCCGATGCCGCGCATTATGACGATGCCGTGCAGCTGCTGAACCGGGCGATTCTGAATATCATCGACGCAGTGATAATGCCGCGCAAACGGGAATAGCCATGGCTACGACATCTATTTGGTCAGTCAAAGGTTGGCTGGGCCGCGTGGTGATCTACGCCGAAAACCCGGAGAAAACGGAGAACCCGGCATTCTTCGAGCGGCAGGGCATGAGCGAACGGCAGGCGCAAAACCTCACCGACGTAATTGACTACGCCGTGCAGGATTACAAAACGGTACAGGAGGAAAGCCCGGCGCTGCTGCGGCAGCTCGTTACCGGCGTGAACTGCCGCCCTGCCACCGCCCGCGATGAAATGATGCAGACAAAACGCCTGCACAAAAAAGAGGACGGCGTTGTGGCCTACCACGGCTATCAGTCGTTCGCGCCGGGCGAAGTCAGCCCGGAATTGGCACACAAAATCGGAGTGCGATTGGCGAAGCGGCTTTGGGGCGACCGCTTCGAGGTGCTTGTCGCAACGCATTTGGACAAGGCAAATCATCTGCATAACCATTTTGTTGTCAACACAGTTTCCTTTGCCGATAGCAAGCGGTACTACCGTTCCGCGAAAGATTACCACGATCTGCGTCAGGCCAGCGACGACCTCTGCCGCGAATATGGCCTTTCGGTGATTGAATCCCCGCAGACGGGACAGGCGCAGCATTATGCTGAATGGCAGGCAGCGCAGCAGGGTAAGCCCACATATCGCGGCATGGTGAAGGCCGACCTTGACATTGCCATTGCGCAGGCAATGACCGAGCGACAATTCTTTGAGAATTTGAAGCGCATGGGCTACACCGTCAAAACGGGCAAGGACATTACGGTATGCCCTGCCGGGCGGGAGCGCGGGCTGAAGTTGCAGCGCAACTTCGGCGATGACTACTCCCACACGGGCATTCGCCGCCGCATTTTGGAGCAAGCACGACCTCGTCGCCCTGAACCCGAACCGACACGCCAAGTGCGTGTTTTTTTATTGCACGGAACGTTTCGGCGCACACGCCGCTTCAAAGGATTTCGTGCTTTATATTTTCGTTACTTATATCTGCTTGGCAAATTGCCGAAGCATCGCCCGCGACCGATGGAGAACTTTTCTCCTGAGAAATTTTCTCCGAAAAAAATCTCCCCTGTGCATCGCGGCGAATTAATTAAAATTGATCAGATTTCCCGCGAACTGCGGCTGCTATGCGAACACAACATTGACACACCGGAGCAGCTTGCAGCCTTCAGGGATACTGCATCAAAAAAGGAGGCGGCACTATGCGATAGAATACTTTTCCGGGCGCAGAATATGCGCTCAAATATGCAAATTCAGAAGATAGAAAATGAGGTGAAGTCACATGAACGGAGGCGACGCCGCTGAACAAACCGTGCGGCTTGCAATGGAAGGGGCCGAGTTCACGTTGAAAATCGCGGGCGAGGGCGCAG
>JGI994J12354_10004552_pt1 | contig 12393 bp, 11 predicted proteins | sample IntmicLarv3ML3BL_FD_12354 | JGI IMG/M metagenome (IMG submission 12354) | reverse complement strand
CTCACCGCCAAAGTCAGCGTGTCCAGGGGTATCAATGATATTTATTTTAGTATCCTTATAAGAAACGGCAGTATTCTTTGATAGAATGGTAATCCCCCGTTCTCGTTCAATATCATTAGAGTCCATGACACGTTCAGCCACTTCTTGGTTGGCACGGAAGACACCGCTTTGTTTTAGTAGTTCATCAACCAAAGTGGTCTTGCCNTGGTCGACATGGGCAATAATTGCGATATTACGTACATTATCTCTTTTCATAAAAGCTATTTTCTCTCTTTCTAATAAAAATCTCTTAAAGTTCCATAACTTATACATTCTAGCACATTTCAGTTGAAATACAAAGAACTTTAGCTATTCCCTTTAGTCATTTTAGATATTCCTCTTTTTCACTTCCCTTTTGTTTGAACAAATTGTACAATAAGGACACACAACCATTAACTAATTTGGTTAAATATATTAAAATGTGAGTTGCAGAGATTGCATAACTTCATAGGAGGATGCTCATGTATGATATACCACTCAGTAATATTAGTTTAGCACAGATACAGCATTTTATTAAAACAGTGGAGTTTAATTCATTTACCAAGGCGGCTAGACATCTGCATGTCACGCAGTCAGCAATTAGTAAGACGGTTGCGACACTTGAAAATACCTTAAAAATACAACTCTTTATTAGGAATACTCAAAAACTGCAGTTGACACCAGCGGGACGACAGCTATATGAGAAATGGCATATTATCATTAAGCAATTAGAAGATTCAGTGGAGCAGGCACATGAAATTCAAAAAGGATATTCTTATAGCTTGAATTTCGGGGTATTAGATTCTCAACGACCAGATGCAGTGGTATTTCCCGTAGTAAAAGTTTTTCAAGAAAAATACCCAGATGTAAAGATTCGTTTAGCGACAAACTCAGCAACTGAGCTAGAGAAATTGTTGTTGGCAGGAGAATTAGATTGTATCTTTACCGTATTATATAATGTGGCAGGGAATGAAGCAAAGCCTTATGAATATAAGGTGGTAAAGGAATGCCCATTAGAGGTTTGTATGCTACGTAGTAATCCGCTAGCAGAAAAAGAAATGCTAAAAGTTAACGATTTGAAAAGTTATAATTTTATTTGTGTATCACCGCTCAATTTACCAAGATATTTCGAAATGATTAAAGAGTTATGTGAGCCAAGCGGATTTAAGCCCCATATTTCCTGTTATACAGAGGAAGCAAATACTTTGCCCTTGAACTTAATTACAAATACTGATATCTTTATTTGCGACCAGTATTTTAGAGATTATCATACAAGGTGTTTTAGCTTTAAGCCCCTTGAAAACACCAAGAGTGGAATTGCATTGTGTTGGAATAAAGATGAAAACAGGAGACAGGTGAAACAATTTATTGAGGCGGTTTGTCAGAACTAAAAAGATATTCCCGCCTGTCATGAGCAGATTCTTTTTTTTCGTTTTTCTTTTTTTTTCACAAATTTTATAATAAAAACGAGAAACAGATAGAGCATTTTGTAAAAATCATACAATTAGGAGGAAGAAAATGAGTGCAGAACAAAAGTATAATGAGAGATTGAAGAGAATCCACGACGCAGTGGCATTGAAAGAACCAGACAGGGTACCGATTTTAACACCAGGAACAAATACCTTTGACACATGGGATGCAGGGTATACCATGGCAGAGGTGCTATATGATTATAATAAGGCTCAAGATGCGATTAAGAAGTTTTTGACCAAATATGAGCCAGATTCAGGTTATGTGGTAGGAACAGGATTAGAAGGAATCGGTCCAATGCTTGAAAAGTCAAAATGTAAGACGATTAGCTGGGCGGGTATGCCAGGCAACGCTATTGATAAGCACGGGATTCATCAGTTCCAAGAATTTGAGTTATTAGATGATGATGAACTTGTAGAGTTAAATCGAAACTTAGGTGAGTTTGTTGCAACTAAATTTTTGCCACGTGTATTCGGTTTAATGGAACCAATGCAGAAGTTTGATTTTAAAGCCTCTTTACGTCATACCATGACAACAGGAGCCTTGGAACCATTTTCAGCATCGGTTGCAGACCCAGAAGTTCAAAATATGTTCAAGGAACTGGTAGAATTAAATACCATGTTTAACGATTATTACGCTCAAGTCGGTGCATTTGCGGGTGAAGTAGAGAAAATGGGATTCCCAATTATGACAGGGGCACCAACATTTGGGGCATTTGATTTCTACAGTGATTACTTGCGTGGTACGATTTTGGCATCAATGGATATTTATGATAGCTATGACGAATTAGAAGCATTTTTGAAAGATTTCAGTGATTTACAGATTGAACAGATTAAAAAGAATCCACCAACACCTGGGCGTATTAATTTCATGCCAATGCACAAGGCGATGGACGGTTTCATGAGTGATGAGCATTATGAGAAAATTTACTGGCCATATCAGCGAAAATTGATTGATGCTTGGATTGAAGCTGGCTCGATTCCTTATGTTTACACCGAGGCAAAATACAATTCTCGCATGAGATTCCTTAAAGATTTACCAAAGGGCAAATGTATTGTTCACTTTGAGCAAATTGATATGGAAAATGCAAAACGTGAGTTAAAGGACGTTGCTTGTGTTTCGGGTGTTTATGAGGCAGGCTTGTTGACGACAGGAACAAAGCAACAGGTTATTGATGAAGCAAAGCGTGTTATGGACGTCTTTGCACCAGGTGGCGGATATATCTTTGACTTTGATGGTGGTATGTACAATCACAAGCGTGAAAATGTCGAAGCATTATTTGAGACCATCAAAACTTATGGTAAATACTAAAGCTAGGAGAATGGAGATTGCGATGAGTTATCAAACAGAGAATACTTATGAGCTGCGAGAGAAAAGAGTACAAGACACGGTTGCGTTAAAAGAACCAGATCGTATTCCCTTTGCACCGAAATGTAGCTTGGTATATGCACAAGCTGCGGGTATTAATAATTATGATGCGATGAATGATTTTCGCTTAATGAAACCAGGGGTACAGAACTTTTTAACACGTTATGAAAGTGATTTGTTTTGGAGTCCAGCATGTTATCCAATTAATGTTATGGAGACATTAGGAACGACAGCGGTTCGGTGGCCAGGGGCAACTTGTGGAATTGAATTAGACCAAAGCTTTCAAATTGTTGATGATGCTTACATGCAAGAAGATGAGTATGATGAGTTTTTAAGAAACCCCTCTCACTTTTTCATGACGAAGCTATTTCCAAGGAAACATAAAAAGCTGCAAGGACTATCGAAGTTATCTTTTGGTGAGGTAATTGAATTTGGGCATTATGCATCTATGCAGGCATTTGCCGACCCAGAAGTACGTAACTCCCTGCTAACCTTAATGCAGGCGGGTGAGGAAGTAGCTAAATGGCAGACGGCATCACAGGAGTTAAATAAAACAGCACTTGAAATGCAAACACCATTAGGCACTGTGATTGGTCAACCTGCACCATATGATATGTTGGCAGATAATATTAGAGGGTATTTAAATGTGCCAATGGATTTATTTGAGATTCCAGAAAAAGTGTTGGCAAGTATTGATATTATGACCGAGCTTGCAATGAAGAACGTAAAGATGATGCAGCAAGCAGGTATTAAGTATTGTTTTATGCCATTACATGGTGGAACAGATGACTTTATGAGTAATGAAACCTATGCGACATATTACTGGCCGTCACTCATTAAAGTGATTAACTATATTGTAGAATTGGGTATTACCCCTTATATTTTCTGGGAGGGCAAGTACAGTAATCGAATGGAGTTCCTAAAGAAGTTGCCTAAGGGAAAATGTATCAGTATGTTTGAACAAGTTGATTTAGCGAGGGTGAAAAAGGAAGTTGGGGATATTACCTGTATTGCAGGAAATCTGCCAAGTACCTTGTTGATTTTTGGTAAGAAGCAAGAGGTGATTGATGAAACAAAACGGCTGATTGATACCTGTGCACCAGGCGGCGGATTTATCATGGATTGCTCGATTGTTTTGGATCATTACAAAGAAGAGAATATGGATGCGTGGTATGAAACAACGCTCAAGTATGGTTAAGAGCTAGATTTGCTAACTGCAAAAGGTATGCTATGCCAAGACTGTAGTTAATACAATGAAACCTGGTGACACCTTGATGGGGTGTAGTCAGGTTTCGTTGTAATATGATAGAAAGGTGATATGATGGATTACAAATTTCAGAGCATTTCATTAGAAGAGGCATTAGCATTGTGTTTAGAGACAACAAAGGGAGTGTTTTGGCCGCAGATCGAAAAGATTACCTTAGATAAGGCATTAGGGCGGATTACGGCAAAGGATTATCATGCATCATATTTACAACCCCCTTTTCATCGTTCAGCAGTAGATGGCTATGCAGTACGAAGCGACGATATCATGACAGCATCGAAACAAAATCCGATACAGCTTACTGTCATTGGAGAAGTCAACGCTGGCGAAGTGCCAACGAGTCGAGTGGAGGAAAAGACAGCAATTCGAATTATGACAGGAGCACCAATTCCAGATGGTGCGAATGGCGTGTTACGCCAAGAAGTTACTGATTATGGAGAAGTAGTAGTAAAGGTTTATCAAGGCTTAAAAGAGTCCGAAAATATATGTTTGGCAGGTGAAGACTATAGGGCAGGAGAGTGTCTTGTTGGTCAGGGCGAGAAACTTACCTTTATTGAAATTGGCTTATTAGCAAGCATGGGATATGCAGAGGTAGAAGTCTATAAGCAGCCACGAATTGGTCTTTTTACGACAGGTGATGAGTTAATAGAGCCNGGATTGCCTCTGACGAAAGGAAAAATATATAATGCAAATCAAGCACTATTATATGCTAGGTTTCAAGAATTAGNGATTGTGCCAGTGATGGTAAAACAGCTTCCAGATACAGCAAGTGAGGTTGCCGCTTTTTTACAAGAGGCAGCGAGGAAAGTAGACATCATTGTTACAACTGGGGGAGTGTCTGTTGGTAAGCGTGACATTATGCACGAAGTTCTGATACGGGCAAAAGCACAGGCAATTTTTTGGAAAGTACGAATGAAACCAGGGGCGCCAACGATTTTTGCAATGCTTGGCAAGGTACCGATTTTAGCACTGAGCGGAAATCCTTTTGGGGCTTTGGCAAATATGGAATTATTAGTGCGGCCAACATTATATCAGATGTCTGGAGCAAAAGCCAAAGTGGGTAATTGTAAAACGGCGATTATGCGGGATACATTTACGAAATCAAGTTCATGTAAACGGTTTATTAGAGGTATTTATCTTGAGGGTGAAGTATCATTACCAACAGGCTTACAGTCGTCAGGAGTTTTAAGAACACTGCAGGGCTGTAATTGCTTGATTGAAATAGATGAGAATATATCAGAGATAAAAGCAGGTGAGCTGGTAAAGGTGGTGTTGCTTTAATGCAGGGGAAAATCAAGGTGACGGCGGGTATTTTGGCTGGTGGAAAGAGCCAGCGAATGGGTCGAAATAAGGCTTTGCTAGAGCGAGGTGAAGAAAATTTCTTGGAGCATACGGTCGGATTATTTGATGACTTTGCTCAAGTATTGATTTCGGTAGACGAACAGAAAAAATATAAGGATACCAGTTATACTTTTGTTTGCGACGATAGAAAGAATTATGGTCCACTTGAGGGGCTGTATCAGCTTAGGCGGCAAGCAAGGTATCCATGGCTATTTTTAGTAGCGGTAGATATGCCCTTACTCTCAAGGCAGTTATTGGAGAAAATGCTGGAGGTAGATAGGCAGGGGGTGCAAGCGGTAATACTGAGAAGTTCTGATGGCTTACACCCGCTTTGCGGCATGTATCATCAAAGTGTTCTGCCGATTTTGGAAAAGATGTTTCAAGAGGATATTCATAAAATGAATCAGTTTTTAGAGGTAATCGAAGTAAGAACGGTGGAGATTATGGAATTAGGAATAAAAGAAGAAACATTGGTGAATATCAATACACCAGCGGATTATCAGTGGTTGGAGGAATATTTGAATGGGTAGAGAGCCATGTGTATTGGCCATTTGTGGTTGTAAAAATTCAGGAAAAACAGCATTGATAGAACAGCTTGTTACGAAACTGCGAGAAAAGGAGCATACTGTTGCCTATATTAAGCATGATGGGCATGAGTTTGGTGCAGATGAACAAGGGACGGATAGTTGTCGTATGCAGCAAGCGGGTGCAGGGGCGACAGTTGTATTTTCCAAGACGAAATATATGATGGTTGAACAAGGAGCGGTAACATTTGAGGCCTTGATTAGGCGTTTTGCGAGTTATGATTTGATTCTGATAGAGGGAGCAAAGGCGACGGATTTACCAAAGTTTGAAATTGTTCGGACAGGAGTGTCGCAGATACCGATTTCAAGACGAGAGGGGCGACTAGGAATTATTACCGACATCATAGATTTTCAGAGTGAGGAACGGTTATTACCATTGAATGATATATCAGCAATACTCGAATTTTGTGTAGCATATATAAAGGAGTAGTGCTGTTTTATTAATGATAAAAGGAGGTCTTTATGATTAGGCAGGAAAGTAGTATGAAATCATCATTAGAGGCAATACGGATTGGCAAAATTGGTGCAATTATGGGAGCGGCACGAGTGCTGCGAAAGGCAGAGCAAGGGGAAATCAAACTAGAAGAGGGTACAAAAATAGTAAAGACTGCTTGCAGAGCTTGTATTGCGAATTGTGGTGTCTTGGCACATGTCAAGAATGGCTGTGTGGTTAAACTAGAGGGGAACCCAGTGGATCCAATGAGCAAGGGGCGAATGTGTGCAAAGGGCTTATCGGGTATTCAATCCTTATATCACCCCAATCGCAATAAGTATCCATTACAAAAAGTTGGAGAGCGTGGTGGTGGCAGGTGGCGACGTATTTCGTGGGAAGAGGCATTAGATACCATTGCGAAACAGTTATTAGAAACAAAAGAACAATATGGTGCCGAAAGTGTTTTTTGTTCAACAGGCGGCGGTGGCAATCCTGAAATTTGGAGTATTGCTCGTTTTTGTAATATTTTTGGAACACCAAATTGGTTTGAGCCAGGGTGTGCCCAATGTTACTTGCCTCGGGTCTTGTCTTATACCATGATGTACGGGGGAACAGATCCTAGCATTGCTGATTCAAATGCCCTAGAGTTGTATTTCCCAGATGATACTCCGATTAAGTCGCTGGTATTATGGGGAACGGCACCGTCTTATTCTTGTCCAGCAAGTGGTGGCGGAGCAGTTGTAGAATTGCGAGCGAGAGGACTTAAAACAGTAGTAGTTGATCCACGTTTTACGCCTGATGCAGCAAAAGCAGATGTCTGGCTGCCGATTCGTCCAGGAACAGATGTAGCACTTTTATCAGCATGGTTGCGCTATATCATGGAGAAGCAGCTTTATGATGAGAAATTTATTTTACAGTGGAGCAATCTTCCTTACTTAGTTGATGTAGAAACGAAAATGTTTTTGCGTGATAAGGTGAGTGCTAATCCTAAAGAGCCAGATACCTTTATGATTTGGGATCAGAAAACAGGGTCAGCAAAGCCACTAGAATATCCATGGAATGATGAATTAGACCCAGCTTTAATGGGTAGTTACATTATGAATGGTCGAGAGTATAAAACAGGATTTCAGTTATTATGGGAACGAGTAGCGGAGTTTACGCTTGAAAAAGCAGCGGAGCTTTGCTGGTTAGATGCGAAAAAGATTGAAGAAGCAATCCTTATCTTTGCTAAAAATACGCCATGTTCTATTGCATTAGGTGTTGCAACAGACCAAAATCCAAACTCGGTACAGGCGGCAATGGCCGCTGCTGCAATTGATATTTTAATGGGAAATGTTGAAAAGCCAGGAGCACTTATGCAGCGTTTTCGAACAAGTGGAGTTTTGAAAATGCCGAACTATCCAGTGCCAGTAGCGACAAAGATGTTACCACAAGGACAGCTAGAAAAGCGTTTAGGTGGAACTGAACATAAGGGCTTACATATTTGGTATGCGGGACACCCGTCCAGTATTTTAGATGCGATTTTAACAGAGAAGCCATATAAGCCAAGAGTTTGGCTAGATCGTTCAGGGAACAAGCTAGGCGTAGTAGCAGATAGTGCAAAATGGGTAGAAGCTATTGGAAAGTTGGACTTTATTGTTCATATGCATATGAATCCGACGTCCTTTTCGGCATATGCGGATATTATCCTACCAGCCGCCGAGTGGCTAGAAACAAATATGATTGTCGAGACCTGTAATATGCTAGTGGCAAGACAGGCAGTTGTCCATCTTTGGGATACGATGGACGAAACACTCTTTTGGTCACGGTTAGCAAAACGTTGTGCCGAGCTTGGACATGAGGGCTGCCAAAAATCATTTGATGCAGACTTTATGGGTGAGGATTTGGCATATTGGGATTCGATGGAAGAATTTTTTGACCATTTTACAAAAGTAGTCGGTCTTAGTTGGAAAGAGTTTGCAGAGAAAGCACCATTTGAATACTTACCAAAAGAGGAATGGCGAACCTATCATGTGTATCAGCAGGTTGACCCAGAAACAGGAAAACCACAAGGATTTCCAACGCCATCGAAAAAGCTAGAAGTATACCTAGAAAGTATGATTACATTAAGTCGTACAGGGGCACCGTTTACACCTCATGATTTGCCGCCAGCCTCAAAGGAATATGACCCATTGCCTTATTATTTGGAGCCACACGAAAGTCCCGTGACGGATAATGAGGTATCGAAAAAATATCCGTTGGTTATGACAAATGGCAGGATTCCATTTTTCCATCATTCGACCTTACGTCATATTGCGGCTTTACGTGAGATGTATCCAGTACCAGAAATATGGATTCACCCAAGTGCCGCAGAGAAATACGGGATTGTTCATGACGAGTGGACATGGGTAGAGTCTTTGCGTGGTAAAATTCGGGCAAAAGCCTGTGTGACGGAGGGGATAAATCCAGGGGTCGTATATATGGAGCGATTCTGGAACCCAGAGACTTTAAATACAGATACGCATGGCTGGAAAGAAACGAATGTAAATGTCTTAACGAAAGTAGATGCACCATTTAATGATGTGGTAGGAACGTATACCTTACGAGGATTTTTGGTGAAAGTATCAAAGGCAGAGGCTCCGCCAGAGGGAGTTTGGGAGAAACCAGAAGATTTTAGAACATGGTTGCCAGTGACAACAAAACCAAGTTCAGGGAAAGGAGGGACAGCATGAAACAATACGTAATGGTAGTAGACATAGACCGCTGTATTGGTTGTCGTGGAGGTTGCCAAGTGGCATGTAAGACCGAGCATGAAATTGCTTTGGGCGATTCTCGTTCGAAGCTTTATGCCATGGGACCAGAGGGAACATATCCAAACCTTTCTATGTATTTTATGCCAGTGATGTGTCAGCAATGTGCCAATCCATCTTGTGTAGCTGTCTGTCCAACAGGAGCTTGTTATAAGGATAGTGCAGACGGTGTTATTAAGATTAATAAAGAGATGTGTATTGGTTGTGAGAGTTGTAAAAATACCTGCCCATACCAAACAATTATCATGAATAAGGAATTACGTGTAGCAGATAAATGTACGCTTTGTGCAGAGCGTAGAGAACGTGGTGAGATTCCAGCATGTGTTAAGAATTGTTCAGGACAAGCATTGATTGTAGGGGATATAGGTGACCCAGGTAGTTCTGTTTCTAAGGCTCTTGCAAAGGCGGAAAAAGAACAGTGTTATCAATTACAAGCAGAGGGAAATGAGCCGTCAGGTTTGTTCATTTTGCGAGGGGCTAAATGGCTTGAGGTGCTACCTCATAAATATCAGAACAAGAAAAAAGAGGGGTGAGGAAATGGAGCAAAAACCAGAAAAAAGGGAAATGTTAGAGCTGCGCTGTGAGATGTATCGTTTCCTCAGCAGACTCTATATTCTTGAAGTCGATACAAAATTATTAGGACAGCTAAAAGAGCTAGAGTTCCCTAAAACAACATCAGATGATGATTGGGACGAGGGGTATAAATTGATTGGAAGTTATTTAAGGGAATTTGATGAAAATGTAGATGTAAAGGCAAAATTAGATGATTTAGCAGTAGATTATGCTGATGTATTTTTAGCAGCTGGTGTGGCACAGGGGTTAGCAGCGTTTCCTTATGAATCAGTATATACCAGTAAGAAAAAGCTGATTATGCAAGAAGCGAATGAGCAAGTGCATATGATTTATGCAGAGAAAGGTTTTATTTTAAGTGAGGACTTTCCCAAAGGACCAGAAGACCATATTGCGGCCGAAATGGAGTTTATGGCATATCTGTGTGAAGAGGCTGTCGCAGCATTGATACAAGGAGATGAGGAACGATTTAAAATAAATAGAGAAGAACAGAAAAGTTTTTACAAAAATCATTTAAGAGGCTGGGTTCCATTATTTTGCCAAGATGTTGATAAATATGCAAAGACACTGTTTTATAAAGGGGTAAGCAAAGTTACGGCAGGATTTATAAGATGGGAGGACAGACATGGGCTATCAGATTAATTATGACAAGATGGAAGAGGTATTGACAAAATTAAAGGAGAGATACAGTATTTATGCACCAAAGCAGCAGGGAAATGCAATCGGAAACGAAATGATTCGTTATAATGAAATTAATTCCATACATGAGATTGTACACAATAAAAAGGCGAATTTTTCACCCAAAGAAGTATTCTATCCAATTATCCAATCCCTGCTATATTTTAAAGAGGGAACTTGTACAGAAAGTGAGTTAAAACAAGAAAAGGATATTCTGATATTTGCTAGACCATGTGATATTAATGGAATTAAGAGATTAGATCAAATTTTCCTTAAAAATGGCGGACAAGCAGACAATTTTTATCAGCGTCGCAGAGATAGGGTAAAGCTTGTTTTAATGGAATGTTCTGAAAGCTGGGAAACCTGCTTTTGTGTATCTATGGGTACGAATCAAACAGAAGACTATAGTTTAGCAATAAAGTTCAAGGAAGATGGCGTGGAAGTGGAGGCTAAAGATGAAGAATTAGCCGCCTATTTCACGACGGAGTCACCAACAAACTATCAGCCAGCATTTGTTATGGAAAATGAGAAAAAGGTACAAATTCCAAAGATTACGAATCGCAGTCAAGTAAAAGATATTATCGCCCTTGATTATTGGCGGCAGTTTGATGATACATGTATTGGCTGTGGTGGCTGCAATACGACCTGTATTAGTTGTAGCTGCTTCGATACTGTCGATGTTATTTATGATGAAACGAGTATGGAGGGAGAACGCAGACGTGTCTGGTCCTCTTGTATGTTAAAGGATTTTACCACAATGGCAGGTGGACATAGTGTGCGTAGCAGGGCAGGCGATAGAATGCGTTTTAAGGCATTGCATAAATTCTATGATTACAATTATCGCTTTGATTTAGCAGACCATATGTGTGTTGGTTGTGGACGGTGCGATATGCGTTGTCCAAAAGAGATTCGTTTCTCCGAAGTAATTAATGGTTTAAGTGAAGCAGTTGAGCAATTAAAAGCTAGTGCAGGAAAGGAGACGAAGACAGATGAATAATATTACATTACCATCACCACATAGAATCCAAAAGGTTATTCAAGAAACAGCAGCAGAATATACGTTTCGGGTTACCTGTGATAAAAAGCTACAGCATGGACAATTTTTTGTATTGTCGATTCCTAAAATTGGCGAGGCACCAATATCGGTGAGTGCACATGGTGACGGTTGGGTAGAGTTTACCATTCGTAAGGTAGGAAAGTTGACAAAGGGAATCTTTGGTATGCAGGCGGGGGATATCTTATTTATGCGAGGACCATATGGCAATTCCTTTCCAATTGAAAAGTTTAAGGGCAAAGATTTAGTAGTCATTGCAGGTGGAACTGGTGTAGCACCTGTTAGAAGCACCTTACAGCATTTTGCCAGTCATATGGAAGAACTAAAGTCCTTGACCTTTATTGCTGGTTTTAAAGACCGCAGCAGTGTCTTGTTTGAAGATGATTTAGAGCGATTTAGCAAGGCGTTTAAGACGATTTATACCTTGGATAATATGGAAGCAGACGGATTTCAAAAAGGATTTGTGACCTCATATATCAAGGAGATTCCATTTGCAGAATTTGAAGATTACAATATTATTATCGTAGGACCACCAATGATGATTAACTTTTCGGCGAAAGAATGTATGGCAAATGGTGTCGAAGAGGAAAAGATATGGGTATCCTTTGAACGAAAGATGTCTTGTTCTGTAGGTAAATGTGGGCATTGTAAGATTAATGAAACTTATGTCTGTTTAGAGGGGCCAGTATTTAATTATGTAAAGGCAAAGGAGTTGTTGGATTAATTAGTGTATAATTTTAGTTGGCAAAAAGAATAGAAAAAAAGGAAGAGGCAAAAAACCCCTTCCCAAGTCATACAGTATTAACTTATGATTAAGTTGACAA
>JGI994J12354_10004551_pt1 | contig 12394 bp, 11 predicted proteins | sample IntmicLarv3ML3BL_FD_12354 | JGI IMG/M metagenome (IMG submission 12354) | reverse complement strand
GGAAAAGACAGCTTTTTTTCAACAGTTGAAAAAAAAGGCGAAGATTTGTATCTTGGCGGATTTGCATTGCTTGATGATTATAATCTCGTTGGTTTTTTAGATGATGATCAATCATTATTATTCAATGTTTTAATTGGAAATGCTGAAAACGCAATATTTTCTAATAAATTGGAAAATGAAGAGATAATTATTAGTGCCTATAAATCAAGTGGTGGCATTAAATATTCTAAAGGCGCTTTTAGTATTGGGGTTAAAATTGATGCATCATTAATTCAAAATCATTTGAGTCTTGATACAAAAGCAAATAATACATACGAAACTCTTGATTCCAATTTTTCTAAAATTTTGGAAGGTAAAGCTAGAGATTTATTAAACTTACTCATTTCATTAAAAAGTGATGTTCTTGGAATTGACTTTATTTATTATAAAAATACGAGAATTTATACTCCTGATATTTGGTTATCTTTAAATTATGATATTAAAATAGATGTTAACGTTAATAAGAAAGGTTTTATTTATGAGGTGGACAGATGATTACAAATAAGCAAAAATTCAGTATGATGTTTTATTTATCTAGAGCTTTTTTCTTAGGTATTGGAACTTCATTGGTTTTATCATCTGGAAAAAGAGATGCTTGGTTTGGAGCTATTTTAGGTTTATTAATTGGACTTCTGATGGTTTTATGTGTTAGCTATATTCAAAAAAGAAAGCAAAATGTATCAATATATAATATATTTAAAGAAATGAAGTTTATTGGATGGCTAATCAAATTGTTGATGATTATATTCGCGATTTTTATAATTGTTCAAGCTTTGGTTATATTGCAAACTTATACATCATCATTTTTTCTATTGAAAACTCCTCCCTGGATTATCGAATTAGCTGTATTATCTGCTGCATTATATATTGTATCAAAGGGTTTGAATTCAACATTTAGAATGGCTGAGATTTTCCTACCATTAAGTATTTTAATTTTCGTTTTTTGTGCATTCAATTTATTTCCACATGTTAAATTAGATAATTTCTTACCTATCTTTACTACTAAAACTACAAGTATTCTAAAATCTGCCCTATTTTTCTCCACATTTTCTGCGGCTCCCATATTACTTATGGTACAGCTTAATGATAATGGAAAATATTTGATACCCAGTTATCTAATCTCTAGTATTACCATTGTTTTAGTAATCAGTGTTTGTTTAGGAGTATTTGGTGTTCACTTGGCAAATATTTTTAGGTATCCAGAGTATGTAGCTTTGAAAAAAATTTCGATTTTTAATTTCATCGAAAAGGTTGAAAATATTTTATCAATAAACTGGGTGATTGATTTGATTGGAATAATTGTATTAGCAACGCATTTTTTAAAGGATGTCATGCCAAGTAAAAAAGGCAAATGTGTGTTTACTTTGATAATTACTGCAATTTTCATATTCTCATCTTTTGCCTTTGGAACTTATTATAGTTTAGATACAAGCATGTATTATTATTCATCTTATGTGTTATTGGGTCTTTTTATAGTAATAGTTGGTCCATTAATTTTTTATTTAAAACTTAAAAAAGACAAAAATTAATTTTTTGTCTCCTCTAATATACCATTTAAACTGAAGCTTTTTGCGTCTGTAATTTTAACATTAATAATTTTACCAATTAATTCTTTATCCCCTGGAAAATTAACTAATTTCATTGTATCTGTGTATCCAAATAAATTGTTTGGATTTTTTTCACTTACATCTTCTACTAAAACAGATAGTGTATTATTTAAATATTTCACGTTATTCGCCTTTGCGTATTTATTAATTATTTGATTAAGCCTTTGAAGTCTCACTTCTTTTTCTGCAAGTGGTATTAAATCTTGTATTTTTGCAGCTGGAGTACCCTCTCTTGGCGAATAGATAAATGTGAATGCACCATCAAATTTGCAAGTATCAGCAATATCTAGAGTTTCTAAGAATTCTTCTTCTGTTTCGTTGGGAAAACCAACTATAATGTCAGTTGTAATACTAATGTTTGGAATCTCTTTTATTTTATTAAATAAAATCAAGTATGATTCTTTAGTATACTTACGTCCCATTAATTTTAGAACTTTACTACTACCAGATTGAATTGGCAGATGAACATGTGGCATTACGTTTTTGAATGTCTTAATAACATTTATTGTTTCATCACTAAAATCCCAAGGATTGCTTGTGACGAATCTAATTCTAGGAATATTGGTTTTGCTAACTAATTTTAGTAATTCAGCAAAAGTTATTTCACTTTCTAAATCTATTCCATATGAATTAACATTTTGACCTAGTAGAGTTACTTCTTGGTATCCATCTTCAACAAGTTTTTCTATTTCTAAAATTATATCTTCATGTTTTCTACTTCTTTGTTTTCCTCTTGTATATGGAACTATACAATAAGTGCAAAAGTTATTGCATCCATACATTATATTAACCCATGCTTTGATGTTAGAATCTCTTTTATAACTAAGATTTTCATATACATCTCCCTCAATACTGTAAACATTAATTTGATTTTTTATTTCCTTTTTTTCTAACAACTCTGAGAGTTCATTAATATTGTGTGTTCCAAAAACTAAATCAACATATGGATGTTTTTTAGTTATTTCTTCACAAACATTTTCTTCTTGAGCCATACATCCACATATGCAAATTATTAAATTTGGATTGGATTTTTTTAAATGTTTACATCTGCCAAGAAAACCAAAAACTTTATCATGGGCATTTTCTCTTATAGCACAGGTATTCAAAACAATGATGTCTGATTCATTAAAATTATTTGTTTCCTCTGATCCCATAGATTCAAGGCGAGCTTTTATTTCCTCAGAATCATGAACATTCATCTGACATCCATAGGTTCTAAGAAAATATTTTGTTGATTTTAATGTGTTAGTTTTTTTTTGCTTATTATATATATATTGAACTTGTTTTTCACTTCTTATTTTTGCTTCATCTAAGTTTGGTAATTTCATACATAATCACTTCCATAAATGAAATTATATCAAAAAAACTCGTTAAATACGAGGTTTTTATGTCTAAATTTGTTCAACAATTGTAATAAAGTAATCGTTTAGTTCGTCTATTATATATTTCTTATAATCATTATTAATTTTATTTATATCTTTTAATGCTTTGCCATTCATTTTTAAAACAGCTTCTTTAAGCGTCCATATTTCAAATAGTTTTAGTTTGTCTTTTTTTATATATTCTTTTTCTATTTCATTAAAAAAAGCATTTGGTAAATTAATGTTTATATCTTTTAAATATTCCATGTCTACTCCAATTGGTTTTTTAGAAAAGGCATATATTACATAATTGTTGGAATGTGATTTACTAAAATATATATTTGTATTTTTAATGAATGGTTTCCCGTTTCTATTGCAAACTATCTCTATATTAGCAACGTCTATATTGGCAAAGTCTTTTAGTGCTTTAGCAAATATTTCATTACTATTTATGACTTGTCCAATATAATATTTCATTTTGAACCACTCTTTATATCTTCATGATATTTTTTACTATCGTTATTCCAATAATTAAATTTTTTATCATTTCTATAATCTTTTAAATCATAGTTATTATTTAAATACTCACCTAAATAGTTGGTTACCTTAATTGCTCCATAAACATTTAAATGGTCTCCCCCATCTGATGAATCAGTACTCCAATCAAAATTCATCTCATCTAGAGTTAAGTTTAAATCAATAAATTTTAATGATGCCTCATTAGCATATTTGCTCATTGTTTCACTTTTTGCCATGTTCCAAGAATCGGCTGATGGAATTTCAAACAAAATCAACTCAATGTTTTCTTTTTTGCAAAGATTGACAATTTTATCTAAGTATTTTTTTGGTTTACTAGGTATTTCTATTTTTTCATTGTTATCCATGTAATTTAAATATTTTGTATTTGGAACAATATCAAAATTCATATCTAATCCCTTATAGGGAAAACGATTATTACTAAATGCATGTTTAAAATCAAGTGCTGATAGCTCATTGTATCTGGAATGATATCTCAAAACGGGAAACAAATAGCTAATTCTAGTTCCAACATTTACACCTAAATCAGGATTTGTGATTGCCTTTATTTTTGCTAAACTTAATTGCATATTATCATAAGCCTTATGGTAATTCCCATCACCACTATCTGAGGCGAAAAATGCTGCATCAACATTAAGGAATATAATTTGTGGTTTTTGACTTCTAAGTGTATCTTCTAATAAGTAATAAGCAGTCCACATTCTTTGACCAGGTGATGTATAGGCGTATGCTTTAATGCCATAATTATCCCACAGCTCTATTGGCGAAATTCCTCGATATACATCACTATTTCCCATAAACATAACATCAAGTGAATTATTTTTTTCAGCATAAAAACCCTCAACTATCAAACTAATCATATTATCACTTGTATCCAACCATTTAGGAATTAATATCCGTGAAGATACATGAAGTAACAGTAGTAAAATAATTATAAAACTGCTGTTTTGTAATACTCTTTTCATAATAACTCCTTCTTCTAAAATGATCCGTAAATAAAATCGCTTATATTATACCCTGGACCATATATCCCAAATATGATGATTAACATAATTAATATTAAATAAAATGCGTATTTAATGCAAATATTTTTTTGTTTTAAGTACATATATAGACTTGTTTTATTCTTTTCTATTAATCCAACTAAAATTAATACTATTATCGAAAAAATAATTATTCCAAAATCTATTTTTGTTAATCCAAAATCTAATATATTAGAGCTTGCTTTTGTAAATATTCTAGAAATTGAAATTCCAAAATCTCTTATGCTAGGTGATCTAAATAAAAGCATTCCTACAACTACAATAATAATTGTTCTACTAATTTGGAATAGGAAAAAATAGTTTTTTTCGATGTTTATCTTGAATTTATTTAGTAATTTATTTGTTAATGGTTTTAGCAAAACACCTAGCATCATTAAAATGTAATAATATAATCCATACAGAATGTACTTCCAACTTGCTCCATGCCATAATCCATTAGAAAACCAAACAAATAATAATGGAAAGGCAATGGTGATAAATTTTCCAAAATGATTTGGAAATAGTTTCTTTGCTTTGAGATTTAAATTCATATTCATTTTTGATAATGATAGTGGGTAAAATATATAATCTTTCAACCATGTTCCTAATGTTATGTGCCATCTTTGCCAAAATTCTTGAATTGTTCTAGCTGAGAATGGCTGTTGAAAGTTTTCAGATAGGCGAACACCATACAATTTTGCAACACCTACTACCATGTCCATCATTCCTGAAAATTCTGCATAAATTTGAATAGTATATAAAATTCCAGCTACTATTATTGTTATTCCACCTGTAGTAGTTGCGAATACAGCATTTACAAATATAGCAGCTCGATCTGCTATTACCATTTTTTTAAATATTCCAAATAAAATTCTATGTGTTCCATTTTTAATGTTTTCTAATTCAAAATCGTTACCTTTTGTTAAGCTTTCTTGCAAATCATTGTACCTACCAATTGGTCCCATTGTCATTTGAGGAAAAAATGAAACAAATAAAGCCATGTTAAAAAAACTATTTTCTGCCTCATGTTTATCACGATAAACATCGATTAGATATCCAATCGCCTGTAGAGTATAGTAAGAAATACCTAATGGTAATAGGAAATTAAAACTCTTGATACTAATATTGGAATTAAATATATTTAAAATAGTATTTATACTAGCTCCAAAAAAGTCAAAGTATTTTAAAATAAATAATATTGCTAAATTAATTAATACAATTAAAAGCATTATAAATTTATTTTTATTTTTTATTTGCTTTCTTAATACTTTTTTCTCTTCTTTTGAAACTTCCTCGCTTATATTTTTAATTTGATTGTTATTTTTGGAAATTAATCTTGCACCAATATATATTGATATAGTTGAGCTAATTAAATAAAACGACAAAATGCCACTTGAAATTATGTAAAAAGCATAACTTGCAAGTAGCAAAATAAATTTTCGGTATTTTTTTGGAGTAATATAATAAAGTACTACACTGATAAAAATTAATACTAGAAATTCTCCTGATAAAATGGACATACTTATTATTTACCTAGTCTAGTTCTTCGATAGCTTTTAGTAATTCTTCTTTTGTGTTAAAGATTTCTGGAACTACTTTACTAACAGGGAATTCAACATCATATTCATCGTTTATCTTCGCTACTAATGTAACAATATCAAATGAATCTAATATTCCATCTTCAATCAAATTGTTTTCAATATTAAAATCAACTCCTGGTTTGATGTTTTCTAATATACTAATTAGTTTTTCCATAATTATTTTTCTCCTTTATATATTTGTTTTAATGCACTACGATCTATTTTTCCATTGGCATTATATGGCATTTTTTCTATTTTATTTATTACATTTGGAACCATATATGAAACTAAACTATTTTTAATAATTGTAGCCATTTTTTCTTCATTAACCACATTACTTACATAGTATAAAATAATTTTATCATCTTCATAAATACATGCGCAAGTTATTATGTCCTCAATTGCATTAATGTTCATTTCTATTTCACCAAGTTCAATACGATATCCCATGTGCTTAATTTGAAAATCACGTCTTGATAAGTAAATCAATTCTCCCTTTTCATTGTATTTGACTATGTCTCCAGTTTTATAAACAACTTCAGGATATGATTTATTTAATGGGTTTTGGACAAATGCTTCTTTTGTTTTATCAGAATTATTATAATATCCAGAACTAAGAAATGATCCTCTAGCGTATAGCTCACCCTCTTCACTACCATTTGCTTTTGTTCCATCCTCTTTTAGGATAAATACATCACAATTGTCACAATGTTTTCCAATTGGCAATGGTTCTGTGTCTGCAAATATTCTACTAACAATATAATATGTACAAATATCTGTTGTCTCAGTTGGACCAAATAAATTTGCATACATAACATTTGGCAGATGTTTATGCCAAATATTTAATTGTTTAGTTGGCATTACCTCCCCTGCAAAAAGTATTTTCTCTAAGGTGGTTGGTAAAATCTCATCTAATGCTTTCATATTTGCTACTATTGCTAAAGCTGATGGCACCCAATAAATTGTGTTAATTTTCTTTTCGTTGAGAAATTCTAGTAATCTAATTGGAAAAGAGAAAAACATTTTTGGAATAATATGAAATGTTGCTCCACTTTTAATTGTTCCAAAAATATCACTGACTGACATACTAAAATAAAATGGTGTTTGACTTCCGAAAATCGTTTGTTCTGTAATACTGAATGTTTTAGTAAACCAATTACTGTAAGCCATTAATGCATGATGGTTAATTAATGTGCCCTTTGGAATTCCTGTAGAACCTGATGTAAACAATACATAAGCAGGATCTGTATCAATTAATTCATCATATATGTTTTTTAATTTAATTTCATCTGATGTTGTATCAATTAAATTTTCATAGAAAAGTGTACGAACACTAGTACTAATGATTTCTAATTTTTTAGCATTTATCTCATCAGTTATTATACAGAAAGGATTTAAAGTATCTAGAATTGTTTCTACTCTATCTTTTGGCATATTTGTATCAATTATTGTATAGAAATTTCCACTATATAAAATACCGAACATTGATGCTAAGCAATTGATTGTTTTATCAATAAATATTGCAATTGGTTGACATTTTTTTTCATAGTTTATAAGAGCTGTTCCAATATTTTTACTTATATTATTAAATTCTAAATAAGTTACTTCTTTCTTTAGTTCTGCAAAAGCAATTTTTTCAGGATATTTTTTCACTGTATCCTGTAGAGCTTCTAATATAGTTTTCATGTTATCACCACTGGTTTAAATTATATCATGTCTCTAAAAGTTTAGCCAACAAAGTTTTATTAGTTAATTCTTTGTTTTAATAGTTTGTATAAGTTCAACATTATATATATTTGTAATATCGTTAGCATTCCTAATGAAATAATAATGTAAATTGGTTCTACCTTAATCAGCGTAATCGCAACTGATATGCTTAATATTGTTGTACCAATTTTCCTTGAATACTCTAAATATGCAATACCCATTTTATGGTCTTTTTCTTCAATCATTTTCAAAACAATATCCTGCATATATGTTTTAAAAGGATCTCTGGACATTAATATAAGAGAAAATCCTATTGCCATTAGAAAAAATTTAATTATAGGACTATAAATAAAATAACCTACTGATATAAATAAGTATGCACTAAATATCATTGTGGCAAAGATTATTCCCACTTTATTTTTGTAAGTATAATATATTTTCGTAAAAGATAAATTTCCTATCACTCTTGCAATACGAGAAATGAATACTGTTATTCCTAAATATACTGCTGTTTGTTCAACACTATATAATTTAAACAGTTCATATATGCTTGACCTTTTATTTTGGATTCTAACAAATTGGTCTTCTAACTTTTGATATACTAAATTATTCTTTAATATTACGGATAGCATACCTTTAAAAACTTTCGATAATTCGATTATACATTCAGCAACTACTATTGCTAAATAAGAACTTCCAAATGTAACTAATATACTACCTACTAAAGCTAATCCACTGCCCATTCTAATCGACTTAGTAGTTCCTATAAATTGTATAAATTTGATTAAAGGTATTCTAATTATAATAGACACAATTGTTGATATTGTAGTTAGTAAAATATTTCCTGTCCACTGAAATCCTTAATAACTGTATAAAATAATACTCGTATTGCAACCCAAAATAAAAGGTCATCAGATAAACCACCATAAAAAGGAAAAATTTTGTTAAACCAATTTAAATATTTTCTATTTTCTATATCCATTTGCTGCATATATTCCCCTTATATTAAGTCAATTAAATTCTGTACTTATAGTATTTTTCATGTTACTAACAAAATCATTATATTATAACAATTCTGTTAAAAATCTGTAAATAAAATGACTGTTTATATTTTTGTTTTCTTTACCTTAAGGAAATGGCGATATTTACATCCATTTATTTATAGTTTTTGCAATTGATTTAGCATCCATTTTTAGTTTTTCTTCTAATAATTTAGTGTCTCCATGTTCGATGAATATATCATCATAAGCAAATATTTTAGTTTTTATTTCAAGATTATTTTCAGAAATTAAATTTAAAATAAGAGAGCCAAAACCTCCAATCATTTGATTGTCTTCTATTATGCAAACTTTTTTAGCTTTTTTTATTGACTTTAAAATAGTATTTTTATCTAAAGGTTTTACAAATATTGCATCTATTATTTCTATGTCATATTTATCTTTTAGTAAATTATTAACTTCAAGAGCTGTATTTAACATTTTTCCAACTCCAATAATACACAAATCTTCACCTTTTTTCACTATTTTACTTTTTCCTAACTTTAGGGTTTCATCGTTTTTATAATCACCATCTACTCCTCTTGGATAGCGAATTGCAAGTGGACTTGTAAATGTATTAGCGAAATCTAAAGCTTTTTCAAGTTGCTCAAAACTAGATGGAGCAATTATTGTTAAATTTGGAATGTGAGTTAGATATGATAAATCAAATACACCATGATGGGTTGGGCCATCAGCTCCAACTAATCCTGCTCTGTCTATGCCAATTGTGACATTTAAATTTTGCATACAAATATCATGAACTAATTCATCATATGCTCGCTGTAGAAAGGTTGAATATAAAACGATAAATGGTTTATATCCTGCTTTTGCAAGGCCTGCTGCAAATGTTAGGGCATGACTTTCAGCGATTCCTACATCAAAATAGCGAGTTGGATATTTTTCTTTAAAACTAGTTAATCCTGTTCCATCGGTCATTGCGGCACTAATGGCTACAATTTTTTTGTTTTTTTTGGCAATATTAGTTAATTTACTGCCAAAAACACTAGAGTAATCTTTTTTTTGTTCTGTTATTTCTACTGTTGGATCAAATTTAGAAACACCGTGATATAGGTATGGTTTTTCTTCGGCAAATTTATATCCTTTGCCTTTCTTGGTTATCACATGTATTAAGATTGGTCCATTATAGTCCTTAACATCATTTATTGTGTTTTTTAATTCTTTTATATCATGTCCATCGATTGGTCCAACATATTTGAAACCTAGCTCTGTAAAAAATGAGTTGTATTCAATCATTTCTTTAAAAGCATCTTTCAATCTTTTAAAAATTCGTCCAAGAATTGGAATTTTATAGAGAATTTTTTTTATTGTTAACTTTCTATTTATAAAATTTGTTTTTGCACTATATTTGGTTAGAGTTTTTGATAGTGAGCCAACATTTTTTGAAATGGACATTTCATTATCATTTAGAATAATTATCATTTTTGTTTTTCCAACATTATTCATGGCTTCGAATGCCAGTCCATTTCCAATTGACCCATCTCCTATTACCGCAATAATATAATTTTTTTCTCCATTTAAATCGCGAGCTTTAGCCATTCCAAGAGCAGCTGAAATTGATGTGCTACTATGACCCACGTCAAAATGATCATGAATTGACTCTGTTGTTTTTGGAAATCCACTCAATCCTTTATATTGTCTAAGTGTTGAAAATTTATCGGCTCTGTTAGTCAATATTTTATGAGGATATGATTGATGTCCAACATCCCATATTATCTTATCTTTTGTCGTATCAAAAATTGAATGAAGAGCAATTGTTAGTTCAACAATTCCTAAATTACTTGCTAAGTGCCCTCCGGTTTTAGAAACGTTTTCTATTAAAAATTCACGCATACTTTGTGATAGTTCATCAAGTTCTTTTATTGACTTGCTTTTAATTTGTTTATTAAGGTCTTTTTCTTTCAAAAAATTCATTTTTTTCACATCCGTTTTTAGATTATACCAAATCTAACACTTAAAAAGAACCAATTTAATGATTCTTGTTCTAAATTTTTAGCTTTGAGTGTAAATATTTACTAAGTTCTTCACATTTTTTCTTATCCATTGGTGGAATACCTTTGAGTTTGTATGGAATTCCTAATTTATCATATTTTGAAACACCCATATCATGGTATGGTAATAATTCAACTTTTTCAATATTTTTTAATTCATTTATTATTTCTGATAGCTCATCCATATGTGTTGTGTTGTCGTTTATTGTTGGAATAACTACAGATCTTAACCACATTTTTTTATTTAGCTTCTGGCAAGTATTAATAAATTTCAAAGATGGTTCTATACCTACTCCAGTAATTTCTTTATATGATTTCTCATTTGTTGCTTTTATATCCATTATCACTAAATCAACATATTCTAGAATTGATTCATATTCGGTATTACCAATACCGCATGTATCTAAACATGTGTGTATTCCCTCTTCATAGCATCTTTTTAATAACGCTTTTAGAAATTCAGGTTGAAATAAAGGCTCTCCTCCAGAAAATGTGACACCGCCATTATTTTCAAAGTATGTTTTATATTTTAGAATGGTTGTTATTATTTCTTCTACTGTAGTTAAATTTTCTTTACTCGATACCCACGTTTCTGGGTTATGACAGTATATACATCTAGCTGGGCATCCATCTAGGAAGATTACTACTCTTATCCCCGGACCATCAACCAATCCCATTGTTTCAATACTGTTTACATAACCTTGCATTTTTTCTACACCCTTTCGTGGAATGTTCTAGCAATTACTTCTAATTGTTGATTTTTATTTAGTCGATTAAATTTAACTGCATATCCAGATACCCTAATCGTCAAATTCGGATATTTATCTGGATTTTCCATAGCATCCATTAATGTTTCTCGATTTAGAACATTTACATTTAAGTGTTGAGCACCACGTTTGAAATAGCCATCTAAAATATTTGCTAAATTTGAAATTCTTTCTTCTTCACTGTGACCTAATGCATCTGGAATTATTGAGAATGTATTTGATACACCATCTTCACATACATTGCAGTATGGAATTTTTGATACTGAGTTGAGTGATGCTAGTGCGCCATTTTCATCTCTTCCATGCATTGGATTAGCACCTGGTGCAAATGGAACTCCTGCTTTTCTACCATCTGGAGTCGCACCCGTTTTTTCTCCATATACCACATTTGATGTTATTGTCAAAACTGATAGCGTGTGTTTAGCATCACGATATAGCTGATGTTTTTTTAATTCGTTTGAAAATTTTGTTACTACTTCTACTGCAATATTGTCTACTGTATCATCATCATTACCATATTTTGGATAATCACCATTAATTTCAAAATCAATTGCTATTCCAGATTTGTTTCTAATCGGTTTAACACTTGCATGTTTAATAGCAGAAAGCGAATCTGTTACAACAGATAATCCTGCTATTCCAAAGGCCATTAGACGTTCAATATTTGTATCGTGTAGAGCTAATTGGCTTTTTTCGTAAGCGTATTTGTCATGCATGTAGTGAATTAT
>JGI994J12354_10004550_pt1 | contig 12395 bp, 9 predicted proteins | sample IntmicLarv3ML3BL_FD_12354 | JGI IMG/M metagenome (IMG submission 12354) | reverse complement strand
GCCGCCATAATCATGTCGGCCACCCGGCCAATCTGCACCTCATCCAGTCCGCCGTACATCCGCGCCAGGGTCTGGGTGGCCCGGCGGCTCTGGGCGGTGCGGGCGCTCTCCACCCGCTCACCCACCGCGCCATCCCGGGCGATCAGGGTCTCGTTTTGCATGTGCCGCTGCATGTCAGGGTATCCGGCAAAGCCCAGGGCCTGGGCAAAGCGCACCAAGGTAGCCGGGCTGGTTTCAATGCGCGCGGCCAGCTCGGCCAAGGAGAGGAAGAGCAAATCGGCGCTGTGCTCCCGCACATAGCGGGCGATTTTCTGCTGAGACTTGGAAAGTGTGGCGTATTGGCTCTCAATGGTCTGGAAGAGCTTCATGACGAGCCTCCCTCAAAGAAAGGTTTGTTTCACAGGAAAGATGTGTGAAAGCTTTGTTTCATCTTATCATGACGACAGGTCGATGTCAACCGGGGGTCACCCGCCCCAAGAACTTAAAACTCGTTACCATTGACCCCTTACAAATGCGCTTCGTTTCGTGTATAATCTACCCAATACAAGGCCGCCGCTGCGGCTACAAAAGGAGAATCATCATGCACATTGAAAAACGCCTGAGCGAGCTGGGCATCGAGCTGCTGCCCGCAGTCAGCCCAATCGCCAACTATGTCAGCTGCCAGCGGGCCGGAGACCTGCTTTTCTTCTCGGGGGCCGGCCCCATGCGGGACGGCAGCCCCACCATGGTTGGCCGCCTGGGGGAGGATTTGACCGTCGAGCAGGGCTACGCCGCCGCCCGGGAGGGGGCCATCAACCTCATCTGTGCCCTCAAGGCTGAGGTGGGGGATTTGGACAAGGTCGAGCAAATCGTCAAGGTCTTGGGCTTTGTGCGCTGCACCGATGATTTCGGCAGCCAGCCGGCGGTGATTAACGGGGCCAGTGATCTCTTCGTCGAGGTCTTTGGCGACCGTGGCCGCCACGCCCGGGCTGCCGTGGGCACCAACGCACTTCCCATGGGCACTCCGGTGGAGGTCGAGATCATCGTCCGGGTGAAAGAATAGGGAGGCGCCATGCTGGATAAAAGTGTGCCCTATTTTGACGTCTTGATGCATCGGAAGAAGGGCGCGCCCATCACCCGCTGCGCCTTACCCGAGGGCTTCCGTTTCGAGTGGTTTCAGTCGGGGGACGAAAAAGCCTGGGCCAGAATCGAGACCTCGGTGTTGGAATTTGCCGATGAAATGGACGCCCTGATCTACTTCCAACAGGAGTATCTATCTTTTCAGGCAGAGCTTGCGCGGCGCTGTCTCTTTGTGGCCACCGCTGAGGGCGAAAAAATCGCCACCGGCACGGCCTGGTGGTGCTACACCGGTGTTCGGCGCGACCCATGGCTCCATTGGGTGGCTGTCAAGCCCGAATATCAGGGCCTCGGCATCGGGAAAGCCATGGTTTCCCATATAACCACCTCAATGGCGGAGATTGAGGGCGACCGGGATTTTTATCTGCACACCCAGACATGGAGTCACAGGGCCATCAAGCTCTATGAAAAGCTGGGGTATGCCATAACGGATGAAAAGAACCTCTTCAAGTTTACTAACGAAAACTATGACAAGGCCATGGCGGTTTTGGCGGGCATTTATTTGAAATAGATTGCCGGAAGTGGTGTTCTGTCCTCTGCCCACATCAAAAAAGGTCATAGCCGAAAGGCTGTGACCTTTTCTTCTTAATTTGTCCCAATCCCGGCCCGCTCCCGCGCAATCTCCAGCATGAGCTTGATGCGGTTCTCCTGATTGACGCGGGTTGCCCCCGGGTCATAGTCGATGGGTACGATGTTGGCGTTCTCCTTCAGGCCCTTGACCTTGCGGCTCATGCCCTTGCCGATGATATGGTTGGGCAGGCAACCGAAGGGCTGGACGCAGATGATGTTCTCATACCCCAGCTCGATGAGCTCCATCATCTCGGCGGTCAGCAGCCAGCCCTCGCCCATCTTGCAGCCGTGGCCGATGACCCCCTCGGCCAGCCCGACGATATGATTGAAGTCCGATGGGGCCACAAAATCGCCGTGCGTTGTCACGGCGCGATTCATGGCGATTTTCAGGCCGTTCAAATAATTGTAAACCAGCCGTATTCCCTGGTTTTTGAGCCAGCTTCCACCGTAAAGAACCCTGTCATAGATATTGTCAAAGACACAGTAGAGGCAAAAATCCAGCAGCCCAGGCACCATGACCTCGCAGCCCTGCTCATAGAGGAACTGCTCGAGCCCGTTGTTGCCCAGCGCGGCGTATTTGACATAGATTTCCCCCACAATGCCAACGCGCACACGGCGCTCGTCCCGCCGAGGGATGGCCGCGTAGCTCTCCACAATGCTGCCGAAGATGCGCTTCATGGCCCGGGCCGAAAAGTCGTGCCCCGCCCGGAAACGCGCGGATAAATCATCAATCCACCGGGCGGTCAGGGCGGCGCTCGCGCCGCGCTCAACCTCATAGGGCTTCACCTGATTGTGCAGCAGCATAAGCAAATCGCCGTAGGTCACGGCCGCCATGGCGCGGCGCAGAAGGGGGACGGTCCACTTGAAGCCGCTGTCCTTTTCAAGCCCCGAGAAGTTGAGGCTGACCACCGGCACATGGCCGAAGCCCGCCTGCTCCAGGGCGCGGCGCAGCAGATGGATGTAGTTGCTGGCCCGGCATCCGCCCCCCGTCTGGGTGATGAGCAGTGCCACCTTATGGACATCATACTTGCCGCTTTTAAGGGCGTCGAGCATCTGGCCGATGACGAGCAGGGCAGGGTAGCAGGTGTCATTGTGGACATATTTGAGTCCCTCATCCACCACGGCGCGGCTCGTGTTGTAAAGCACCTCGGCCTTGTAGCCGTACTGCAAAAAGACGTTGCGCAAAATCTGGAAGTGAATGTGATTCATGTCGGGGATGAGGATGGTATATCCCTCACGCACCATGCCCTCGGTGAAGCGCACGGCGGGCTTGACATTGCGTGTCATCGGGCACTCGCCTCCTCTCGGGCCGGATTCTTCTGCATGGCCAGCGCGGCAAACAGGCTGCGCAGACGGATTTTCACGGCCCCCAGGTTTGTGATTTCGTCAATTTTGATCTGGGTATAGATACGTCCCGCGCCCTCCAAAATCCGCCGCGCCTCGTCGGTGGTCACGGCGTCCAGCCCGCAGCCGAAGGAGACCAGTTGGACAAAGCTGACCCGGCTGGGCAGCTGTGTCACCTGCCGCGCGGCGGCGTAGAGCCGGGCGTGGTATGTCCACTGGTCAAGCACATGCGTCGGCGTAACGCCGGCCAGATGGCTGATACCGTCCTCGCTGATGAGCACGGCCCCCAGGTCACACACCAGGCGGTCGATGCCGTGGCCGACCTCCTCGTCCAGATGATAGGGCCGCCCCGCCAGGACGATGACCGGGAGGTTTGCGGCTTCGGCCTCCCGCAGATAGCGCTCGGCCTCGGCCCGCACCTGCGCAAGATAGGCATGGTGGGCCTCATACCCCCGGCGGAAGGCCGCCTTAATCTCTCGCGTCGGGATTTTGCCGAACCGCGCCAGCGCCTTTTGCAGCTGGCGGGCGAAGAAACGCTCGTTTTGGAGGGTCATGTAATCGTAAATGAGCTTGTCCTGCAGCCCCGGCGTGTTGGCGGCCAGCACTTCGGGATAGTAGGCCACAACCGGGCAGTTGTAGTGATTGTCGCCCAGGCCCTCGTCGATGTTGTAGGTGAGGCATGGATAGAAAATGGCGTCAACGCCGGCCTCCAGCAGGGCCTCCACATGGCCGTGAAGCAGCTTGGCCGGGTAGCAGACGGTGTCCGACGGGATGGTCTTTTGCCCCAGCAGGTAGAGCTCCCGGGAGCTCGGGGGCGAGGCCACCACCTCAAAGTTGAGGCCCGACAGCACGGTGTGCCAGAAGGGGAGAAGCTCATAAAAATTGAGGCCCATGGGCAATCCAAGCTTGCCTCGCAAGGTTGCGGGCGCGTCCGCTGAGGTATACGCGCGCAAAAGCTCTCGTTTGAAGGCGTAGAGGTTGCGCATATCGCCGCTGACCTTGCCGCCAAAGGCGCGCTCGCACCGGTTGCCGCCGATGAAGCGGCGTCCGCCGTCAAAGGTGTTCACCGTCAGGCGGCAGTGGTTCTCGCAGCCGTTGCAGGCCGTCACCGTGATGTGATGCTCGAAGGCCGTCAGGGCCGCGGGCCCCAGCAGGGAGCTTGTCTCTCCAGCCTGGGCCTTGGCGTAGAGGGCCGCCCCATAGGCCCCCATGAGGCCGGCGATGCCGGGGCGCACGACCTCGCGGCCCACCTCCTGCTCGAAGGCCCGCAGCACGGCGTCGCTGAGGAAGGTACCGCCCTGCACCACGATGTGCTGGCCCAGCCCGTCGGCGTTGGCCGCCCGGATGACCTTGTAGAGGGCATTTTTGACGACGCTGATGCTCAGCCCCGCCGAGATGTCCTCGATGCCGGCCCCGTCCTTTTGGGCCTGCTTGACCGAGGAGTTCATGAACACCGTACAGCGCGAGCCCAAATCCACCGGCCTGCGGGCCAGCAGGCCGCGCTCGGCCAGCTCGGGCGGCGTCATCCCCCAGGCGGCGGCAAAGGTCTGCAAAAAGCTGCCGCACCCACTCGAGCAGGCCTCGTTGAGGAAGATGTTGTCAATGGCACCATTGCGGATTTTGAAGCACTTGATGTCCTGCCCGCCGATGTCGATGATGAAATCCACCTCGGGCTGGAAGGCCCGGGCCGCCGTGAAGTGGGCCACCGTCTCCACCAGCCCGTGGTCAACGCCGAAGGCGGCCTTCAAAATATCCTCGCCGTAGCCGGTCACCGCGGAACCCATCACCGTGGCGCCCGGATGCTGCGCGTAAAAATCCAGCAAAAACTGCCGGGCCATGGCCACCGGATTGCCGTCGCTGAAGTGGTAACGCCGGAAGAGGATGTCCCCGTCTCCGGTCAACACCACCGCCTTGAAGGTGGTCGAGCCAGCGTCCATGCCCATGTAAACCGGGCCGCAATAGTCCGGATTTTCCCGGGTTTCCACCGCCGAGCGGGCGTGGCGGGCTGTAAAGTCCGCATAGTCGGCCTCGCTCTCGAAGAGGGGCGGGCAGCTGATGTAGCCATCACTGCTTGCGTAGTTTTCCATGTGCTCGGCGCAGGCCGCGATGTTCATCACCTGGGCCCGTTTGCCCATGGCGGCGCCCAGGGCCACAAAATAGAGGGATTCCTCAGGGCACAGACCCCGGAGGCCCAAAGTCTCATCAAACTGTTGCCGCAGGGCGGGCAGAAAGGTGAGCGGCCCGCCAAGATAGACAACTTTTCCGGCCATGGGCCGGCCCTGAGCCAGCCCCGCGATGGTCTGATTGACCACGGCCTGCAAGATGCTGGCCGCGATGTCGGCCTTGCGCGCCCCTTGGTTGAGGAGGGGCTGAATGTCCGACTTGGCAAAAACACCGCAGCGGGAGGCGACGGTGTAGGTTTTTTCACAGGTGAGAGCCATGTCGTTGAGCGCGTCCGGGGTGATGGCCAGCAGCGTGGCCATCTGGTCGATAAAAGCACCGGTGCCGCCGGCGCACGAGCCGTTCATGCGTACCTCTAAATCCTCCGCGCCGCCCGGCGAGGCCGTGAGAAAGAGGATTTTGGCGTCCTCGCCCCCCAGCTCGATGACCACATCGGCCCCGGGCACCCTGGCGTTCACCGCCGTGCGGGTGGCGTAGACCTCCTGCACAAAGGAGATGCCCGACTGCTGGGCGATGCCCATCCCCGCCGAGCCCGAGATGCACAGCCCGGCCTCAAGCCCGGGGCCTAGCTTGGCCTCGATGTCCCGCAGCATCTGGGCGGCGCTGCCTGCAATTTTGGCGTAGTGGCGGCGGTAATCGCGATACAAAATGGCGCCTTGCGCATCCAAAACCACCGCCTTGAGGGTGGTCGAGCCGATGTCCAATCCAATGGTCAAGGTTTCGTCTTCCTTTACAAGAGAGATGGCCTGTCGAGGGTTCATTATATAGTAAAACTAATTAAATTTGCAAGTAGGATTTTGTGAATTATAGAAGGCCGGGCAGCGGGGGCGATTATCAATCGTCCGTGCCTTGCGTTAAAAAATGGGAGTGGGTTTGTGGGAGGGGCCGCCCCACAGGGGCGGCCCCTCCCACAAGAGTTTAAAAAATTGTTGCCTTTAACCCCTTTTCCGATGCCCTTCGCCCTTGCGGGGAAACAAAAAGATCAATCAGGAGAAGAGATACGGTTTCGTCCGCCCTACTCCGCCCGCTTTCCTCGGATTTGGGATAAAACCGAAGCCCCAAACATCAGCCCGCAGCCGATGAGCTCCCGCACACTGAGGACTTCCCCCAGCAGCAGCCCCCCAGCCAGGGCGGCGAAGACCGACTCAAGGCTCATGATGAGCGACGCCACCGTGGGGTCGGTGTCCCGCTGGGCGACGATTTGCAAGGTGTACCCCAGCCCGCCCGACAGCAGCCCGGCATAGAGGATGGGCTTCCACGCGGCCAGTATAGCCCCCCAGGAGGGGGTCTCGAAGACCGCCATGGTGATGAGTGCCAGGGTGCCGCACACAAAAAACTGGATGCACGCCATGCGTACGCCGTCGGCGCGGGGCGAAAAATGGTCGATGACCAAAATGTGCACGGCGAACCAAAAGGCTCCGCCCGTGGCCAGCAAATCGCCCCAGCCCATGGAGAAATCCCCTTGGATGCTGAGCAGCCACAGCCCGGCCACCGCGATGGCGACGCTGAGCCACACCCGGGCGCGCGCCTTCCGCCGGAAAAATAGGCCGATGATGGGCACCATCACCAGGTAGAGCGTCGTGATGAACCCGGCCTTGCCCGCCGTGGTGTGCAGCACGCCGAACTGCTGGAAGCTCGAGGCCACAAAGAGCACCACACCGCACAGCATGCCGCCCCAAAAGGTGGCCCGCCGCTGCTCCGGGGCGCTGCCCTGGGGCGCGTCCCAAATGCCATTGTGGCGGTCACGCAGGCGGACGACCGGGATGAGGGCCAAAGCGGCCAGCATCATGCGCACACCGTTGAAGGTGTAGGGCTCCACATAGCCCATGCCGTTCTTTTGGGCCACAAAGGCCGAGCCCCAAATCATGGCGGTCAGCAGCAGCAACAAGCTGCCGCGGGTTTGCTTACTCATACGGGTTTCCTTTTTGGTCGAGATTTTGTCAGCTTTAGATCAAATAGACGAAGTTGTGGAGCAACTCCATGGGGTTTATCAACCTAGGCGAAACCCACAAACGAAGTTGTGGAGCAACTCCATGGGGTTTATCAACCTAGGCGAAACCCACAAACGAAGTTGTGGAGCAACTTCATGGGGTTTGTCGCCGTAGGCGAAACCCACACCAATATATCAGCTTGGCCCCGTTATTTCAACCCCGCCCGCACCCTCGTCCGCCCCTAAAATATTTCCCGCGCCCTCTTGACAGCCGCGCGAGGGCGTGCTACTATGTATTCAGAAGATACCCCCTCCCCCGGGGGTAGGGGTGACGAGAAAGGAGACGCCGATGGGAATCCACTATACCAAGGCTTTGGATAACCGCCTGGCCGCCGTCGAGGGCCATGTGGCCGCCATCCGCCGCATGATGCGGGAGGATCGCCAGTGCGAGGAACTGCTCACCCAGCTGACCGCCGCCGAGAGCTCGCTCAACAAGGTGGCCAAAATCATCCTCAAGGATCATCTGAATCACTGTGTTCGGGAGAGCGTCGAGCGTGGCGAGCTGGAGAGTTTCGAGAGCTTTGCCGCCATTTTAGACAAATATCTTTAGCCTTATCTGTGCAAAACCAATAAAACTTATCCCAAACGGAGGAAAAAATATGAAACGCCAGTATCGCCTTCAAAACCTCGGCTGCGCCCATTGCGCCGCCAAAATGGAGCACGACATCCAAAAGCTGCCCGGTGTGAGCGAGGCCACCATCAATTTCATGACCACCAAGCTGACCCTCGACGTGCCCGATGAGCAGTTCGAGGCGGTCTACGACCAGGCTGTCAAAATCATCCACAAGTACGAGCCCGAGGTCGCCCTCCAGCGGGCATAAATCGACGAAGCGCGCATCCCCTCCCCAAGGGGTAGGGGATGCGCGGCCACCATAGCGCGCCAGCCGAAGGGGCCCTTGAAGGCCCATTCGGCCGAGTTGTTGCGCCAAAAATGAGGTTTAGCCATGAAAAAGACCCTTATACGCATTCTGCTTGCCCTGGCCCTCTTCGCCGCCGCCTTCGGGCTCGAGCATCTGGCCGCCCTGCCGGGGATATGGGCCCTGGCCGGCCCTGTCCTGGCGCTGTGCGCCTACCTTCTGGCCGGATACGATGTGCTGCTCAACGCCCTACGCAACATCCTGAAAGGCCAAATTTTTGACGAAAACTTCCTCATGGCCATCGCCACCGTGGGCGCCCTCGGCCTGCGTGAGTTTTTAGAGGCCGCCGCCGTCATGATTTTCTATCAGGTGGGCGAGCTCTTTCAGGATTACGCCGTGGGCCAGTCCCGCAAGTCGATCGCCCAGCTTATGGACATCAAGCCCGACACGGCCAACGTCCGGCGGGGCGATCAGTTGGTCACCGTTGACCCCTACGATGTCCGGGTGGGTGACATCATCGTCATCAAGCCGGGCGAGCGGGTGCCCCTGGACGCCGTGATTATCTCGGGCCAGACCGCCCTGGACACCTCGGCCCTGACGGGTGAATCCATGCCCCGTGAGGCCCAAGAGGGCGACGAAGTCCTCAGCGGATGCATCAATCAGAGCGGCCTCATTGAGGCCCGTGTGCTCCGGGAGTTCGGGGAGTCCACCGTCAGCCGCATCCTCGACATGGTGGAGAACGCCTCCTCCAAAAAATCGGTTACCGAGCGGTTCATCACCCGCTTTGCCCGGTATTACACGCCCGCCGTGGTGGCCGCCGCCGTGCTGTTGGCCTTTCTGCCGCCTTTGCTGCTGGGCCAGCCCTTCCGGGATTGGGTGTCGCGGGCTCTCATTTTCCTGGTGGTCTCGTGCCCCTGTGCGCTGGTCATCTCCATCCCCCTCAGCTTTTTCGGCGGCATTGGCGGGGCCTCCCGCCGGGGCATTTTGGTCAAGGGCAGCAACTATCTGGACGCCCTGGCCCGCGCCGGCACGGTGGTCTTCGACAAGACAGGCACCTTGACCCAAGGGGTTTTCAGCGTCCGCGAGACACGGCCGGTGGCCGGTACCGAGGCGCAGCTTCTCGAGCTTGCCGCCCTGTGCGAGTGCTACAGCGACCATCCTATCTCCCTCTCCCTGCGCAGGGCCTACGGCAGTCCCATCGATGCCGGGCGGGTGCGGGACGCCCGGGAAATCGCCGGCCACGGCGTCAGCGCCCTAGTGGATGGCGCGGAGGTGCTGTGCGGCAATGATAAGCTGATGCGCGAGCGCGGCATCGCATTCGCGCCCATTGAGGACGACAGCGGCACCATCGTCCATGTGGCCGCCGATGGCGTGTACCGGGGCGCGGTGCTCATCGCCGACACCCTCAAGGCGGGGGCCAAGCCTGCGGTGCAGGGCATCCGGGATGTGGGCGTCAGCCGCACCGTTATGCTCACCGGCGATGCCGAAGGGCCGGGCCAGAGCGTCGCCCGAGCGCTTGGCATCGCGGAGGCTTACACCGGCCTGATGCCCCAGGACAAGGTGGCCAAGGTCGAACAGCTGCTGCTGGAAAAACCGCGGCGCAGCACACTCTGCTTCGTGGGCGATGGCATCAACGATGCCCCTGTCCTGGCCCGGGCCGATGTGGGCGTCGCCATGGGTGCTCTCGGCTCGGACGCCGCCATCGAGGCGGCCGACCTGGTCATCATGGATGACAACCCGCAAAAGCTGGTTACGGCCATCCGCATCGCCCGCAAGACGGTGGGCATCGCGGGGCAGAACATCGTCTTCGCCCTGGCCGTCAAAGGGTTGGTGCTCGTGCTGGCCGCCCTGGGTTATTCCCAGATGTGGCACGCCATCTTCGCCGATGTCGGCGTCGCCGTCATCGCCATCCTCAACGCCCTGCGGGCGCTGAACACAGAAAAACTGTAAGGCGCGGCTTCCCGGACGCGCCGCCGGTTACATACGCCCCCGCTTCCCAAAATCGGGAGGGGGTATAAGGGGGAGGCCATCGCCGCAGGCGATGGCCTCCCCCTTGAAATTAAGAATCTCGTTCAAATAATCCCCTTTATTAATGCCCTTGACCTTTCGGAGGACGCCCCCCTAAAAATACTTATTCTCCCCACGCGATGGCAAGGCGTAGGCCTCTTGCCCCTGGGGAGCCGCCTGATGCGGCGGCAGAGCGGCAGCGGGGGCGGTACGTCCGAGGGCCGGACGGCTCTCCAGCTTAAACCGTCCGACAATGCGGGTGAGCATTTGCGCCTGGGCATTCATCTCGTGGCTCGAGGCCGCGCTCTCCTCGGCGGTGGCGCTATTGCGCTGCACCACGGTGGAAATCTGCTCAATGCCCTGGTTGATCTCGGCGATGGCGCTGCTCTGCCGCGCGCTGGCCTCGCTGATGGCGGTGACAGCGGCGATATTCTGGGTGGCCAGCTCGGCCACGCGATCGAGATTCTGGCTGGTCTCTTGGGCGATGGCCGTGCCGTCCTGAACACGCACGATGCTGTTTTGGATGAGGTCGGCTGTCTCCTTGGCCGCCCGGGCCGACTTGGCGGCCAGATTGCGCACCTCCTCAGCCACCACGGCAAAGCCCTTGCCATGCTGCCCGGCTCTCGCCGCCTCCACCGAGGCGTTGAGGGAGAGGATATTGGTCTGGAAAGCGATGTTATCAATCACCGAAATCACCTGAGAGATCGCCTTGGAGGCGGTGGTGATCTCGCCCATGGCCTCGGTCATCCGGCCCATGGAATCCATGGCCTGCTGCATGAAGACGCCCGAGCGTCGGTTGGCGTCCAGGGCGGAAGCCGCCTGCTGGGTGCTCTCCTCCGACTGCCGAAGGATATCGACAATCGAGTTTTGCAGCTGCTCGACGGCGGCGGCCTGCTGGGTGGCGCCGTGGGCCAGAGCCTGAGAGCCGTCGGCCATTTGCGAAGCGCCGATGGAGACCTGGCCGGCCATGCTCTGGATATCGCCGAACATGGCGGTGAGATTGTCCACCGTGCCGACGATGGCCTGATTGATGACATCCCCCTCGCTGCGGACGGCGGGGCGGTGGGTCAGGTCTCCGGCGGCAATGGCCTCGAGAGACTGAGCCTGATTCTTGGTGCTATCGATGATGCTTCGGAAGGCCCCGGCCAGCTCGCCCAGCTCATCCTCCGATTGGAGGGTCACCTCGACATGGATGTCGCCCTGGGCCACGGCGTTGGAGAGGGAGGTCAACGCCTGAACGGGCCGGCGCACCATGCGGTTGGTCACCCAGATGCTGACAATGCTCAGCACAACGCACAGCCCCACCGTGAGGCCAATCAGGCGCAGGGCGAAGTTGCGGGAGGCCACCGACACATGGGCCACATCCAAATCGACACCAACGACGCCGACGATCGCGCCCTTGGAATCACGCACGGCCACAAAACCCGAAATCACCATGCCGTAGATGCCCGAATCGGTGATCTCGCTGGTGCTGTCCTCTCCGGTAGCCAGGGTCTTTTCAAACAGGACGGAGTCATAGAACCCTGCGTCCTCCTGATAGCCCAGCCAGAGGGGCTCCTGGGAGTTGGCATTGGCGTTGTAACCCTCGACATAGTAAGTGACCTGGTCGTCATAGTGGCAGTCGAGGACATAGAGATACTTGGCATCGGTGGCGGTGGCGATTCTATCCAGGGCGGCCTTGAGGGCATGCCAGCTCTCGGTCATCTCGCGGCTCTCCAAGATGGCCGACATTTCGTCCCCGTCCACGATGGCGGCGCAAGACCGGGCGATGTCCAGGGCGCGCCAGGCGCTGTCCGCCACCGAGTCACTTCGGTAAAAGATATAGCTGACAAGGGAGGTGGCCAGGGCACACAGCATGATCATCCCCAGGGTGATGGCGGTGATACGCATAACGAGTGATTTTTTCATAGTGAGCTTCCTCCATAGAAGGATGGTGATGATGATTCAAAGCGCGGCTCGACGCCGTGGGGATAGAGGATGACCAGCGTGCCCGAGGCAACCGAAATTCGGGCTTTGGCGCCCTCAAGGCAATTGCTCACCCCAAGGGGGAAGGTGCTTTCCAGCGTGGCGTCTTGAAGGGGGAACCGCAGGCCCTCCTCCCACACGCCGGTGGCCGTGCCGCCAGCGGCAAAGACCGAAACGGTACCCGTGCAGCCCTCGGGGAAGCTTATGCTGCCGCCATCCGCGATGGCGGTGGCCACACAGTCCCGGTCAAAGAGCTGGCCGATGCCGCCCCGCCGGGCCAGACCGGCCAGGAGCTGGAGGTTGGCCAGCGTATGGTCAAGCCGTCCGCCTGTGCCGCCGTAAAGATGGAAGTGGCGGCAGCCCCG
>JGI994J12354_10004549_pt1 | contig 12397 bp, 5 predicted proteins | sample IntmicLarv3ML3BL_FD_12354 | JGI IMG/M metagenome (IMG submission 12354) | reverse complement strand
CTCCTTGTCCATACCTCTTCGCAAAATCATCCAGCTCAACCACCCAATCACGCATATACATTGGTTGATGCTGCATCGCCCGAAGCTCCGCCAAATCAAAAAATGTTGAAACCATACGGTTTAACATGCCAATTTCTTTTTCAGTTAAATAATTTTTCGCAATTTCAATTTCTTTTTTTGTCGGACGTATTCCTTCAAAAACTGTCAATCCCATAAACGGCAATTCAGCATTAGCACGTTGTTCAATTACTTCTGCTGCTGTATGCCCATGCGCTGCAAAATGGATTTTATTCTGCAGTATCTTAAAGAACTCTTGTGTCTCTGGTGTTCGTGGGTCGTAATCCACACTTGTTGCATATAAATCAAGTACTTGCCTATAAAAAACTTTTTCACTAGAACGAATATCTCTGATTCGTTCCAAGAGTTCTTTCCAGTAGTTTCCTCCACCTGCCTTTTTCAGCAAGTCGTCATTCATTGTAAAACCTTTGACGAGATATTCTCTTAATATTTCTAACGCCCAACGACGGAACTGTGTTCCACGGATAGATTTCACACGATATCCTACAGAAATAATTACATCAAGATTGTAATATTTAATATTGCGCTTAACTTCTCTCTCTCCCTCTTTTTGAACTGTCAAGTATTCCTTGACAGTTGCCAAGGGTTCTATTTCTCCTTCTTCAAACGCATTATTAATATGCAAGCTAATATTCTGCTTTGTTGTTTGAAACAACTCAACCATATCCATCTGAGATAGCCAAACGGTTTCATCTTCTATACGAACATCTACTTTAGTTTTCCCGTCCTCTGTTTTATAAATAATTATTTCTGAGTTATTCAATTATATACCCCTCCTCTTCATTAATCCTACATTTCTATTCGTCTTACCTCAACTGTATATTAGTCCTATACTATTTGACATGGTATCCAAATCGCTTACTCGACAAAACAATATGCCAGTATCGTGGAAGGGCCCGGTCCATAAAGACACCATCTTTGTCTAATTGTCTATAGTGAAATTCTATTACACACTCCTGCTATAATAACCAATCCGTTAGCAAGAAGGATTTACGTATCTTTTGTTGTACTCTATCTTGATAAATAACAGAATACAACTGTTGGCATTATGTTCGGATTACTATGTAAAATATATAAATCAAAAGTAACAAGTTACATATACTTGTCGCCTTCGTTTTATAATATTAGACCTTATTATCATTTTTACCATCTATTAATTCATTTAATTTGTTTAATTCAAAATGAGGAATTGCATTCAATGTACCATCAAAAAACGCTGCATAAACTTTCTTATCCGCTCTCAACTGATATTTTTCTAAATAAATACTATTTTTACACTGCCAAATCAATTATTAATTCCAAAAAAATCTATCATCGTGTAAATTTGTAATAACAAGTTCTTTCCCTTGTACCGTTCCACCCGCATTGTGAGCGATCATGTATTCTTGCATATGAAATTTCTGGTATATATCTCGAACAAGCTGGCAATCATCATAAGTGATTATCCATGGATAATCCTCATTTAAATACTTGATAATGGTCCGTTGTAGACTGCGATGATCCTCCTCCGTAAAATAATTAGTATAAAGCTGACTTCCTTTAATAACATAGGGAGGATCAATGTTCAAAAATATAGATGATTTCATTTTTATCAAGTTCATCTTGATAAGATTTCCAGCATCTTTGTTATAAAGCTTGATTTTACTTTTCAACTGGGCAATTGTTTCAATTTTGTTTTTGAGTTTTTCCTTATTAAACCGACAATCAACTTTATAAGTTCCTGACTGATCTAATCCTCCAATTGGTCCACCTTTAATAACACCAGAAAAGTTAACTCTATTAAGAAATAACGTGGCAAATCCATCAGTTAATGAATCTGCATTTGTATCTTTATAATTGTTTATTTGCCGCTCTCGTTCTTCGATAGTAATAGGTGTATCGGTAATTAGGCGTAACAGGTTCTCCGTATCGTTCAAAACTGTATGCCAAAAGTGATAAATGTGCAAATCAACGTCATTCAATAGAGCCGACGAGACAATACCCTCGTATAGCAAACCAATGCCAATACCAAATCCTCCAGCAAAAGGCTCCACATACATCCTATTGTCATAGCTGTTGGAAATGATAATATTCTTGACTTTATCATATATTTTTGACTTACCCCCTGGATATCGGAGTGGCGAAAGTGATTTAGCCATGTTATCCCCTTTCTATAAATTTCTATATGTCATAAATGCATTTGGTAACCAGTCTGTTAGATCATATGGATTGAGATACATTTTATTTCTCGAATTTTCTGGCTTTTTCCAAAGTGCAGGAACAACTTCAAATTCAACTGGTTTCAAACCTCCATCCTCGGAAATCAGTTTTTGTAATGGAGCAAGATACGCAATTTGTTCCTTATCATCATAGTTATCTGGCAACTTCCCAAACTGCACAAAATCAAGTAGTTGCAATCCGAGATGCCTATCAAAAAACTGATGATTTCGTTGATTCCAATAATTGTCAAGGCAGTTTTTACAGGAACGTGAACACTCGCACTCCTTCAGAATATCTCTTGTTATATCAAGAACCTTATCCAAAATAGATCCGATGAGTGATGAATATCCTGCGCCACTTGTAAGATTATCATAGAAGAACATCTCTATGTGCGGGTCATCGCTATTCATTTTTCTTTTCCTCCATCCACCACTAATTTCATTATAATCAATATCTAACACCAAAGAAATAGCTTTTTTCAAGGCTTCATGTAACGTAGTACCTGCTGAACGTAAAATACTTTTTTCCCTAGCGTCTCCACCAACAACAAGCTTTTCTGAATCATATGAAATATCAAGCATAAACATATCAGTTAAAAACTCATATCCTAAGAATATTCCGCTAGCAACAGTTCCATCATGTCGACAAAGGTGATTATTGTCATGATAAGGTTGGGAGAATGTGAAACTACTGTTCCTGTTTGGTTCAGCCGTCTCAGCTCCTCCACATTTTTTGCAGATATTAAAGCCATTTTTACTCCGTCCCATATTTACAGTTAGTACTTTTCGGTCTGGAAGATTAGCAAAACGGATACGGCTACTTTCAAACACATTCATTTGCACATCTTCCGGAACATAGGAATAATACGGAGCTTCCGTATAGGTATACTGCTCATCTTCATCTTCATATTTCACTTCATCCCCTTTGACAGGCGCGAAACCCCATGGCCGTAACATTTTATTTCTTACAATATCAGCACCACAGTAGGGGCAAATATCCCTTTGCTCATCATTTTTATCAAGTCCAAACCAGTTACACTCGGAGCATATGTAAATATCTTTATAATAATTTGTGTTCTTGAAATAGAATTCCGCTTGATTAGTTTCAAATCCTCTTGGACGAGGATTCGCATAAATACCACCACTTTTAAAGATTTTTTTATCAATGGTTACAAATCGCCCAGGTGCATACCCGCTTAAAGCAATGGAAATATCACGTTCAGGTGCATATTGAATATCACGAGGAGCATTTCTTCGTTTTTTTGATTCTTTCTCAACAAAAAATCTAACAACATTCTTAGGGAATGAATAGGAAGGTATAAAACCTTCTCGATAGAATACATCAAATGCGGGGGTTTCTTCATCATTGTTAATATACTCATCCCTCTTACCCTCAGCCAATACTGCTAGACTGATGTCTTTAAAGTGGTCAATTGTATTATCTGTTGAATAGCCTGACTCCTTTTTGAAAGATTGGACATATTCAATGAAGTTTTCTCCAAACTGCTCACAGAATGTAATAATCCCAATAGCAACGATACCATCATATTGAATCATTGGTGGTGTTGACATAAATCCATTAAGAGCCAACATATTGACATGGCGCTGCTTAATTTTAGGATTATCACGATCAATCCACGGCTTACGTGGAGAACCTGAAATCATCTCTTCTGGCTGTTGAAAATAATGACTATCGTGAGTACCACCAGAAGCATAGGTGACTATTGTTGAAATACCTGTATTCTTACGCCCCGCACGACCTGCTCTCTGCTGATAATTCTCACGCATAGGTGGTATATTACGTAGTCCAACTGCCGTCAAAGACCCAATATCAATACCAACCTCCATTGTTGTTGTACAGCTTAGCACATCAATTGCTTCTTCCCCATATTCGCCAGCATTGATATCCTGAAAACGCATCTCATACTTTTCGGTGCGGCTCCATGTATCATTACTAATTTCTTTGTGTGACAATTGAGCTGTATGTTCTTCGGTATCTATAGTATGAATATTATCGATTTTTTCGAGCGCATTCAATAAAGGAATTCGCCAAAAATCAAACCTTGTTAAATCTTCCTCACCAATTGCTACCAACTCTGTTGAATCAAAACAAGCTCCACAGTAATTACCAATTTTAAATGGTGAGAGCTTGCCACACTTAACACAGCGATGCCAAGTAAAGTCTTTTTCAGCCAATTCAATCTTCACTGCACTTAGCCTAATATAATAACGATTTATGGATGACGAAGCAAAGAATAACTCACGAACCTTTTCAATGAACCTGTTCATTGTATTATTGTCAAAACTCAACAATTCTTGAATCCTTTGTATAAGTCCTTTATCTAGTGACTTGGAAAAATCGATACTCAATCCGAAATTCTGATTTTTACTTCGACCTGGCAACCCCCTTCGAACATCGTCATTGATAGCCTCTCCTAAACCTGCATTATCATCCATAACATCCCAAAAAAGCAAAACCAACAATTGGTAAAGCATATTTTCATCTATTCTTATACCTTCATCATCTAAATCGTCTATGCAATCTTCAATAATCCTTGACAACGGAGCTAAAAATCCAATACCGATATCTTTAAATGAACGTGGGCTCTCTGTAAAGAAAGTTAGTAATTGCTCATAATAATCATCAGGCAAAGACTGATAGTCTGTCGAAATCGAAGTGTAGTCAAGAACTTTCTTACGTTTTTCAACCCTTACCTTCGTAGCTGAAAATCTGCATTTATCGTCTATAAGCTTTTCTTTACTTCTTCCACTAAAGAAAGTAAGATTATTTTGAATACATACATCCAAAAACGCTGGGTAGAGGTCCGCCAGTGAATGTTCTTTACCATCAACCTCAAGCAAAAGTGCTGCGAGCATAACGGCTTGGCGAAATGCATCTGCATCAGAAGACTTCGAAAGATCTAATGCTAATTTTGCGGCATTTTGACGCGAATCAGAAAAAAGTAAAACCTTTTTACCTTTGTTAATAAAGTCTGATTTCGAAGGCTGAAGCTCAAACTGTGCTTTTGTAAGGTTATAGAATGGTATATTTCCCTTAGTCGCTAAGTCAACAGGTTTCTTCAATGGCATGGACTTTTTGCATTTCGGACATACTCCAAAGTTGAAAGACTGTGTTTTATCATCAAACTTGTCACTGTAAACGACAGCAAGCAGACTCTCATCATCTTGAGGTGTAAGATATAATTTCCCCGTAAGCGAATCAAGAGAACCTATCTTTTCATTCTTTCGTCTTTGATAGTTTTTAGGAACAATATATAGCAACATTTCTTTTAATGAATTCACATCCCCATTTAATCCACATTGCGGAAAAGTATACCAATATGATTGTCCCTCTATCTTCTGAATATAAACACGAAAATACAAAGCTCCACATTTGATATGATTGACAAGTTCATAGATTCTACCGCCACATTTGCACTTCTCCTTCGGAATGGAAATCACCTTACCAAGAGGCACTTTTTCTCTTTCAGAGTATTCAGCATATGTACATTTTGGGTTAGAACAAGCATACAGTCCTTGCAATCCTCTAAGGAACATATGTAGTCTTACAGGAAACAAAATATTTCCGTCTTTTGCCGCAAGTGAAACCAATACTAACAGAGCATCAAGGGCTTTTTCACCATCAATATCATTTCCAAATATTGTTTCTTTAATCTCACTATACGATTTTGCGCCATCACGACACAATTTGTTTAGAGTAACAAATGCTTCGTACTTTGGCAAATTATTATATAGCCATGCTTGTGTTCTTTCCACTCCATAATCAACAGGTAAGTCAATATGGAATACGGCCTTCGCAAATATTCTAATTCTAATAGCAATTTCTTCCCCCTGTACCTGATTGGTTCCGATGGATGCTAATGCTGCAACATCTGTCTCAATATCTGCTTTCTCTGAAACAGATTCTTTAGAACCAAACAAAAATCTGCAAGCTGAAGAATCTTTTCCTGTAAGCCCTGTATAGAAATCGTTTATTGCCTCTTGATCACCCTGTGGCATACTCGCAGTTGTAAGAATAAATTGTACACGTTCTTTCCCTATCCCCAAACGATAAAACAAACGTTCCAATAAAAGAGCAATTTCTCCGCCCGCAGAACCTCGATACATATGTGCTTCATCCAGGACAATCATCAATCTGTTATCCGCTGAAACATCAAGCCACTCTTTGGTCCTATCCCAGATGTTAGCTTCCCGACGTCGCATAAGCATATACTCTAGCATCGAGTAATTTGTAATTAAAATATCTGGTGGATGATTTTGCATCTCAAATCTAGTAATAAACTCCGCATCATACAACTCTGGTCTATGAATATTTTTTTCTAAATTTTCAATAAAAACCTCAAGTCCATTAGTGCCAAAACGCGCAGGATACTTATTTATACTCTTTAGTCCATCAATATTATTAAGTTGCCTACACTGTGTTTTGGCATCAGCGTTTGAATCGATAAGATAATTTTCGCGAAAAGTAGCTGCTAACTCCTTACTGTTTGTTGCTTTTGCATCTCCAGAATATGGCGTTCTACCAGTATACATACCAAAATGTGGTATGCGTGAGGCCCCAGTATCTTTGGTAAATATTTCTCTGAACTTTTCACTACCAATAATCTTTCTGAAACGTGTTAATTGGTCAGAAACCAAGGCGTTCATAGGATAAATAATCAGCGTACGAACAGACGCCCGCTGAAATTGAATTTGATGTTCTTGAGCCTCGTTAAAACACTTTGCAATTATTGGCCATAAAAAACACTCTGTCTTTCCCGACCCAGTACCAGTGGAAACAAAGATGTCACTCCCTGATAAAAAGTGCTCCAATGCACATACTTGATGTTCAAACGGATCCGCAAAGATTCCGAGATTCTCTTGAATAAGTTTAAGCAACGATTCTTTTACTCTTTTCTCTATAAATGAGGAATTCTTTATACCATCTACAATCTTTTTGTACGAAGCCGATGTTTCAATGTAGGGCTCGCGAGCAATTCTAGTATGTTCTGAACAAAGTTCGCTCAGCAATTCATCAACATAAAGTAGCAATGTCTCACTGTTAGCAAGATAATCCGATTTTATATAGTTACGCAATCTATCACGGATTGCCTGATAATACTGCTGAACCCCATTAGCACTATTCATATTTTCGCCCTCCTTCTACTTTAAGACCAATGTTTTCAAGCACAGTAAGCGCTTCGTTTAAGAGACTAGTTTTTATAATAAAACTGACTTTATCAAATGCCGATCGTTCTGGCCAAGATAAAAGTAGCAAAAAATAATATTCTCTGTTTGGCAGGTGCCCCCCTACACGAATTCGTGAATATTTCTCATCTATCTGGGTAACCCATGTTTTTAGAGGATTTCCATAATGACTTTTTATAGAAAAATAAAGTCGCCTGTATTCGAATGCAGTTAGATTATCGGGCTGTCCTTCTACATGTTCGGCTGCGAATTTATAACCATCTGGAGACTTCATTATTTTGTAATATGGTCCTGATTTGCATTCACGTGCTACTGTAAAATCTGTCTCAATTATTTTTCCCCAAGATTGAGATGGAGTTCTGTTTGTTAAGGGATTAAATATTTCCAGTTCATTAATAGATATATCTCTTTCATAAAAGTCTAGGGGATCAAACTGAGCATAAAAGTATTCTTCACATGTCAAACTGTCACGAATCAGAAAGTCCTTTGTTGTCACCTTATAACTTGTTGGTATAGCAAATATGCCTAAGCCTTCAACAGTATAGTTGTTGCTTGGAATTCCAAAAAACAACGCCTCGCTCCCAATTATTATACTTCGCCCAAAATTTGCCAGCCTGTTATGATTATTTTGATCAGTAAGCAAATATCCTGTTTCTTCATAAACCCTACGCATGAATACCGAAACACTATTTTGCTGTATGCTTGTGTCAACAAAACGTTCAGTAATAAAAGGAAATAACTCAAAGAAACGTAATAAAAGCTCATTTAGTATGATTGTTTGATTATGTTTAGTTGTTCCGATTTCACCGCCACATAAATTTCCTCCAACATTTAAGCACCATTGACCCAAAGCAGAATAGCAAATCCGGTAAGTGAATGACTCCTCAGATTCATTATTGTAAGGAAGAATCCCCATATCAGATGACATTGTACTCAATAGGTCGCTATTCACGAAAACCACCTCCTAAACAAATCCTTACAAAAACATCTTCCTTTCTCACCTGCGTATTTATTTAATCTTTCAGAAATAGAAAATGGTGCACTATCATATACATCTACACAATATGGGAGAATATCAAACGCTAATAGCCTAATAAGTACTTCCTCATCCAAAATCCATGAACATTTATATGCAACTAATTCTTTACTCATACCAACTTCTTCAAGAATATTCTTGAGAATCGATGCCCAAACTTCGTCAGGGGTAAATGCCTCACATGATACTTCCGTCTCCTCAATAGTAGATGGCTCTTCCGTCAAATCTCTCGCCTGTACGAAAGCTCCGATTCGATTTATATTTAGATAATGACAATATTTCAAAAACTCTTCTGGTACATAACGCAAAGTCTTATCATATGCAACGGTAAGGAAAATAATTATATCTTTATGCCTCTCAAGAATTGTGATAAGTATCGCTTCATCAAAATTTCCTATAAAATTGTCTAAACATACAATACGGTTCTTTGCAGACAAAAAATCATTTATCGCTTCTATAGAAATATTCGGAACAAACACTAATGTAGCTATAGATGTCGAAGAGATCAGTGTGTTTGCAACACATTTAATAAGCGATACTCCTGTAATTCGATTAACAATTACAGGTCTTCCCATAAATAAAATTCCACATAGGTGATTTTTAAGTAATGAAAAATAATTTTCGCTTGTTTCTAAACCTAAGTTTTCTAAATTGTATCCTAAATAGTCTCGGAATTCATCAATGTCTTTTGGGCATTTCGGTTTCACAGGAACTGCTTGCGCTATGCGTTTATTCGCTTCTTGCCTTTCTAATTCGTTTCTAACCTCTAATTCATACCGTTGTTTCTCCTCTAATGCAACAGAGAGGTCATTCCTCAATCGTTGTACTATTTTATAATATTCATCAAACTTGCTTGTCAAATCTCTGATTTCTTTTTCTTGTGCTTGAACAATAACTACTAATTTTTCTAGTTCAAGATTTGTTTGTTTAAGTACCACTACTTCACTTGAACATTCCCTTAGTTTTTTCTCCAATGCTTCCCGTTCATCTTGGAGTTTCATGTTCTTTTCCTTGAGGCACTCTTGTTGAGACTCACTTTTCCCCAACAAATCTTTAAGTTTTTTATATTCGATATCTAAATCCCTAATCTTTCTGATTCCCTGTTCAAGTACAGAAATATCCTCCTTGGATAGTTCCTCACCTACCAATTTCAAAAAAATACTAATATCGTCAACGAAAAAACAGAATGGCAAAGTCTTTATCCATGCAGATTCTTTGCTTTCTCCCTCTTTTCGTATCCTAGAAATCTCCCCCTGAATTTCATCTATCCAACAGTTAATATTTTCTTCAATGAACGTAAAAACAAATGGCTGATTGCGGTTTCTGAACAGTACTACACTTACCTGATCTTGATTTTTTAAACTTGTTGCTCTAAAGCCTGGCATGACTTTTGCAAAATCCTTTGGGTATCGTTTGAAATACTGTACTGATTGTTGTAATGGTATTACTGAGCAAACATATTTGATTTCATCTTCTGTCATCATCGGAAGGTATTTCATATGTGTCCCTCCTCAATAAAATGCTTTGCTGCAGAATTTATCCGTCCAGTCTTTTCACAATCTTCTATATATTGAAATGCAATCGAACTCAGTTCAAGTTCTTCGTAATCACTCCAGTCAAAAAGTTCCTCTCGTTTGTAATACATTAGAATGCCTTGAAGAATACATTTTCTATTTTGCACTTTATCCTTACCACTCGCAATAATAACACGCTCAAGATAACCGAATAAGTAATGTCGCACTTCACTTGTGGTCGTTAACGACACCTGCATTCCCTTTGGTATTTGAGAAACACCAGAATTATTGAACATATATGAGCTATCATCTGGTGCAACAAATTGATTCTCTATCTCTTGTTTGACAGAAATGACATCATATTCACTGGCCATCCCCTCTTGATTGGAAAGTGATAGCTCAACATTCTTTTTATATACCTTTACACAACTATTTACAGATATTTTTGAAACGCCTTCACCAAGCTTAGCAATGTCTTCTACATGAACATTTATGTTTCCATGTGCTTGCAACTCAAAAGAAGAGAAAACATAAGCACATTTTGATCTAAGGAACATTGTATCTTCTGCTTGTAAAGATGGCGGCCACAACAATGTAAGTGTTTCATTTACTTTCAATTTATATTTCCACGCATCTAGTTGTTGTTCAACTCCTGCGGTTTTATTAATGAATGTAACAATAACACCAGTAAAATCTCTACCCATAGTTTTAAACTCGAATACTTTGCTAACCTGAATGTCTTTCTGAAAATTCAAAGTAGATTGCCGATGCGTAAAAACAATAAGATAGGGAGTGTTTGTATAAAGTGTATTGGTATGTACAAGTTTTGCTTGAAAATTTTCTTCACTTTCGCCTGCCTGCATTTTAAAGAAAGATGGATACAAATTATTACGCCCATCTTTGCAAAACAACTCATATTTTCGTATCTTGGAATTATTCGTAAACGAAATCGCATACTCCCAAGAAAATTCACTTATTGGGATAAATTCGGAGTTGTCTGGCAAAAATCTGTAACCGCTTATCGGAATAGAAATCATAGGACTCTCTGAATATCCATTTCCGACTTGAAAACTTTCACCGTTTTGTTCATATACGGCTATTTCATCAGCAGTAAACTTAACACCAATGCTAAACATTTTTGTCATATTTGAAAAGTAAAATTCAAATTTATCTCGGAAATTCCTGCTAGATAGGGCATTACTGATAATATTACTAGGATAACCAAGATAGTTTTCACATTCAACACTATTGTTGCCACTACGATGCCGAAAGTGGGTTGCTTGATTTCGGCTGTTAGCAGCGCATAAACGCACTTCTTCCCAGCAACAAGCACATTCATAGCGATATGGCTCAAATCCTTCATTTTTAGCGGCAGCATCCGCATTCACATAGTCAGACAGTATTATATCGTATGCTTTTCGCATCTTGTAACCTCTCCTTCCAGTTTCATATTCTCCCAATTTATCGAAACTAATGGGGCGAATTTCTGTTACCTTCTATTTCAACCATCGCTATCAACCAATCTATTCAGCAAATTTGGAAATTTTAGCCTTCTATTACTGGTCGAATTTGTGTACAGGCATTCCTTTTTTTCTCTCCATTAATAATAGCATATTATCTGACAAATTGTAACGGTCTTTTGAGGCATCCCTATACTCATGCATATTACTATTGTCATTTTCAAGATTATACTCATCAGAAATCTACAAGCATTACTATAATCACCTCAGTAAAGCAAACGTCTGCATTTTTTCATGCAAAAGTAAACTAGAAAATAACTTTCTAGGCGATTCCTTTGGTAAACGTTACAACTAGAATGCTTCTCCTAGTAGTAATGCCGTCGACTATCGTTTCTTATTTGGAATTCTGACTATATCTGTCGGTCGTCAGTTGGAGTGGAATGCTGTCAATAACTCAAACTTTAGCCATTGCGTTGAACAATATGCCTGTCTTCCAACCTTCCAACTATTCTTCTACTTTTATTTTTCATCTAAGAAGTATAGACTCTGAACCGATTCTATTATATCTGCCCACATAATACCCTCTGCATAAGGAAATTTTCTTTGATAAACCTCCCACAATTGTTGCAAAATTTGGCTATGCTCTATTGTTTCAAAAACCCCTCGTGCCTCACTCATTAGCTCTAAAGATCCACGTTTTATTGCCGTAGCCTCCAATGCCTTCCTTAAGTTTTCACGGTTTAATGTTTCCTCATGTAATTGATACAATATATGAAGATCATAAAAATCTCTCATCCGCGTATTTGTAATCCCGCGCAAAATAACTGTTTCAAGTTTTTCTGCCAAAACTGTTTCCAAATTATACGCCCACACATTAATGAATCGCTTTTCTAACATTAACTT
>JGI994J12354_10004548_pt1 | contig 12400 bp, 11 predicted proteins | sample IntmicLarv3ML3BL_FD_12354 | JGI IMG/M metagenome (IMG submission 12354) | reverse complement strand
GTATTTTATGCGAAAAAATTATAGTTCCCTGCACAGGGTGCGGATATTGTATGCCATGTCCGAAGAATGTGGATATTCCCACTTGTTTCTCATGTTATAATACAATGGCGAATGAAGGAAAATTTGTTGCATTTAAAAATTATATGATGCAAACGACTATGAAAAAAGAAACGACGAATGCGTCTAATTGCGTGAAATGCGGAGCTTGCGAGGTTCATTGCCCACAGGGTATAAAAATTCGGGAAGAATTGAAGAATGTTGTGAAAAAATTAGAAGGGATAAAATATAAACCTGTTCGGTCCTGTGTTAAATGGTATATGAAATTGAAATAATAACGAACAACCTAAGCTTTTCGCATTCGAAAAGCGGCGAAAACGGAGCGGATGCGGAGTTTTCGGCGGATTCGCAATTATGCGAATCCGAGCGGAGATGACAATTTACAAAAGCGAAACAAAATGTCGCTGAACATCTCAAAAAAGATATGTTCAGCGGCATTTTGTTTAAGTTATGTTCGATTAAGGATGATAAATAGTTCCGTCCGGCATACGGGTTTGGGTCCAGGTAGTTATATTGCGGGTGACAGGGAATTTTGCCGCTAATTCTTCATTTAAATCTACACCGAATCCCGGTTTTTCGCTTACATAAGCGTAATTTCCTCTTAATTCGGGCATTCCAGGGAATACTTCTTTAATCGTGTCACCGAATCCGCACCATTCTTGAATACCAAAATTGTGCGAAGCCAAGTCAAGATGAACGTTTGCTGCATGACCGATAGGAGAAACGTCACCAGGTCCGTGGAAAGCTGTTCTGACGCCGAACTGTTCGCAATATATAGCGAGTTTTCGGGCGGGCGTGATACCGCCGATGCAGCTGATATGTACGCGGATAAAATCGATTAAACGATCTTTGATTAAATCATACCATTCGCGCGGATTTGTGAATAATTCACCCTGAGCTAACGGCGTTGTGCAGTTTTGTCTGATCATGCGCCACCATTCGCCTTGTTCGGGGGACAGGAGGTCTTCAAGGAAGAATAATCTGTATGGTTCGAGCATTTTAGCGAAACGGACAGCTTCAATCGGATGCAGTCTTTCGTGTGCGTCGTGTAATAATTCTATGTCGTCACCGATATGTTTACGTACATATTCGAACATCGTTACAGTTTCTCTCATGTAGCTGTCGGGATCGTAATATACACCTTTTTGAGCGTTTTCAGGTTTAAAACCGTCAACAACTTTTCCACCGTAACCGCCTTGTTGAATACGGATATGACGAATACCCTGGTCCATGAATTTGTGTACGCTTTCGAGTACTTTTTCAGGAGAATCTCCACCTGCGTGACGATATACCTGAGCACCTTCACGGCATTTACCGCCTAACAATTGATATATCGGCATGTTCGCCATTTTTCCTTTAATGTCCCAAAGAGCCATATCAACGCCTGAAATAGCGTTATTTTCGATTGGTCCGCTTCGCCAGTATGCGTTTATATGCATTAACTGCCAAATGTCTTCAATCATTGTCGCATCTCTGCCGACTAACAGCGGTTTGAGATAATTGTCAACTAACATGGAAACGACTTCGTGACGATATGTAAATGTGCAGCAACCTAAACCATAAAGTTCAGGTTCATTTGTGCTGACTTTTACTACGCCGACGCCTATGCCTGCCGGAGCTGTCCAGATTGCACGTACATCTGTAATAATGGGATTTGCCATAACCTCATCTTCTTTCTATGATTAATTTTTTTATTTTATGTTGTGAAATCAAAAATGTAGTTATATGTATAATCTGCATTTCCGAATTCCAAGCCGTTAAATGTGAATATTATATCTTTTTTTAAATCATTATCATTAATATAATAAACTAAATTGATTTTTTTCGCAAGATCTTTGATATCCTGATCTTTTGCGATCTTAATGGTACTGGCGTAATAAACCGGTTCTATTTTTTCGGATCCGACATTGAATGAAATATTTTTTGTGACGGCTTCAATTAAATCCGTTTTTTCGGAATAAATGAAATTATTGAACGAAATTTCCAATAATAATACTTTTGAAAATTCTTCGGTAAACTTATATTCACTCAATGTCAGGGAGTTTGACAAATTATATGAATTAATACTGAAATTCATTTCGTTATTATTAATAAAACTGATTTTTTTTAAGCCGAACGGGAACGGATTGTTCAAAATTGATGTTATTATATCTGCATCCAATTTTTTTGAATATGTATTTACAATAAAAGAACGGTTAACGAGCATGCTTCTTTGAATCGGGACAAATGATATAAATTCACCGTTCAGCAATGCTGTCAATGAAGAATTTGTATATCTGTCCATGATATGTTCGAATTCATTTTTTCCGAAATCAGATAAATGCAGGATGACTTCATAATTGTTTTGAACATTTTTTTTCATTGAAAATCTTTTAATATCGATATTATCGAACAATTCGTCATGTTTATCGTTCGTAAGCGAAAAGTTGTTTTCGCCCAGCAACATTAACAGTGTGCTGTCGTCAATTTTATTCAGACTGATATCTAAAAAGATTTGGCCGTCTTTTAGTGTGAGCATATATACATCTTCGTCGCATTGTTTCAACCGTTTGTCTATTATTTGCATTGTTTGTTTGTATTGTTGGGCATTTAAAGGTTCATCGTTATAAAATCCGAAAGTCAGAGAATAATTAAAATTTGTGTTAGATTCGGCGTACATGACAATCGAAGCGAATAAAATTATCAGTATTAATAATATTATTCGAAAATTTTTCATTTGTTTTAAAATAGTTTTCATAATTTTTTATCTTTATATCTTTATGTTTATCTGTTTTATTCATTATATAATAAAAAAATAAATTTATCAAGGCTTTAATAAAAAAATGTGGATTTATTTTATTAAATTATATATTTTTGTAATAATTTAATAATAATTTTAACATAAAAATCCGTTATAATCAATATATAGGATTTTAAGGAGGAATGCGATGATAATTAATTAAATAAAAAATAGTTGTTTTTGAAAGTTGGTGTTTAATTGAAGAAAAAAATTACATTTATTATAATCAGCACAATAATTTGCATATCCGTTATTTTGGGTATAAGCGTGAATGCATTTGCAGCCAAACAAAAAACGAAAAATTTATATTTTGAAAAATTAAAACAGGTTAAAACAATCGAAAAAGAAACAAATAAGAAAAGCATGAAAGATTGTTTGATCGATCATTTGAATTTAGCAGTTTCGAACGGGAAAATAACGCAAGAACAGGCAGATGAAGCTATTGATATCATTAATTCGTTTGTTGACGGAAAAATTGAGCTGGATAAATTTCCGGAAGCTGTTCAGGAAGTTTTCGGTTTTATGACAACCAAATCTGTTGTTGATTTTAGTAAAATAAATACAATAGATACTAAAAATATTGCAAAAAAAATTTCAGAAGCTGTTGATTCAGGTATTTTAACGCAAGATCAAGCCGAAATGATTTTTGGAATGATAGACAATGACGGAAATATCAAGTTTAACGGATTTACTATTACTGATGAAATAATGAATTTATTCGGTTCGGAAAACGATATTTTTAGCAAATTTAAGCATTTTGACATGGATGCGTTGCCTGAAATTTTTACGGATGATGAATTGGCAGAAATGCAAGAAAATATTTCGGATTTATTAAAAGAATTATTAAATAAAGCTGTAGAAAACGGTAAAATCACTGATGAAAAAGCGGCTGAAATGACGGATAAATTCTTTGCTGACGGAATTATCGATCGGGAAAAAATCAATTCGGTGATCAAAGAATATTTTAATATCGGTGAAAATATTGATATTCATGAATATTTTAAAAATTTGGCTGATGATGAAAAAGAAGTTTTAATTCAAGATTTTTCGGATAAAATTAACGAAATAATTATAAATGCTATTGAAAACGGTAAAATAACCCAAGAACAAGCTGATAAAATCATTTCAAAATATTTCATTAACGGAAAATTGGATTTTTTAATTATTTCCGATAATGTTCAAGAAAAGTTTAAAAACAAAGATTTAAAAACTTTTTTCGATGGAATTTCGGATGAAAACGGCGAAAAATTCGTTGAAATGAAAGTAAATTTTAAAGAAAAATTTATTGATAAAATTAATGAATTATTATCAAACGGATTAATTACACAAGAACAAGCCGATAATGCGTTGGATATTTTAAATAATTTTGAAAACGGCGATAAAATTGATTATTCAATTTTTTCTCATGAAATTCAAGATAAATTGAAGAATTCGTCCGGAAAAATTCGTGAAAAACTTTCTGAATTTAATAAGGATGAAATGGATTTTGAAGATTTCGAAGGATTTTCCGTAGAATTTAAAAATTTCATAAACGGAAAGATTTCGAAAAACGTGGGTTTTTCAGCATAAATTTATCGGATAGATAAAAATAAAATAAGTTGCTCCCAAAAAAATGCGATAACGAAAGTTATTGCATTTTTATATGTGTTAATCTTTTTTTATCGCTTTTCTCTTTTTTATTTCGTTGCGAATATCTTTATCAACGAACATAAACGAAATAAATTCGTATGTCAAACGAGAAAATAATCGGTCGTGATAAATACCTTTCATTTCTTCGGACGTATAATTTGTGCTGATAATCATGGGTTTTTTTTCGTTTACACGACTGTTGATTACGTTAAACAGTACATTTTCAGATAATGCTGTTTGGAATTCCGTACCTAAATCGTCAATGATGAGCAAATCACAGTCGGTATAAATTGATGTGTCGGCTTCTCGTTTGTTAAATTTTTCGGCTTCATATTCGTCGATCATTTGTTGAACGGGGGTGTAAATGACCATATAACCTTTATTAATAAGATCATATCCGATTGCCGATGATAAATAGGTTTTTCCGCAACCCGGGTTTCCTTTGAACAGCAAATTCGGCGAATTAATACTAAAATCTTTTGAATATTTGATACAGAAATCGAGAATTTTTTTCATTTTTATGTATTGCGAAGCATTATCGTCTTCTGCGTTTTTATCAAAATAACTTAATTTATAGTTGTCGAAAGTTTGGTTTTTGAAAATCGCACCTAAATGTGTTTGTTCGAGAAAAGATAGTGCGAATTGTTTTTTGTAACATTCACACATTTGTGTGCCGATAAAACCTTCGTCTTTGCATTTTTGGCATTCGTATACGCTTTCGCGATCTAAATAATCGATCGGATAACCGTTTTCGTGCAATAATTCGGCGCGTTCCTGTTGAAGGTCGAGCGAATGATTTTTGTGTTGATAAAATTCTGCGTCATTGAATTGTTTACTTGAAATTGATGAAATAAATTGGTGTATATTGTCAGATAAATCGTCGTTTATTTGTTTGATTTTTGGTATTTTGGCGTATATTTCCGATTTTCTGCGTTCACATTCAAGCAAAGCTCTTTCGGATTTGCGTTTAAACTCTTCGTTTACAATAGTTATATAATCGGATTTTTTCATGTTTTCTCCGCCTTTTTATTTTTATCCGATTGTGTTTTCTATAATTTCCCAATCGTCTTGTTCTGCTTGTTTTAAATCTATTTGCGTTTTAGATACGAAATTTTTCTTGTTTTTTGATTGTTTTACGGTCGGAATGTCTGTTTTTGTTTCGGTTAAGATGTCTTTTAATGTTTTATATCCTTTGTTATGCCATTCCTGTAAAATTTTATTTATATACTGGTAACTGTATCTGCCGATAGATGTTATTGTATTTTCATAAGCTTGTCCGATGATATCGGTTTCATAATTCAATTCATTAATCCAAATATTGAATATTTTCTTTTCGCCGTCTGATAACGCTCTGTTTGTTATACCCAGTTTGTTTGAAATTCGTTGAATTGATTCTTTTCTGGTTTTTTCTTCAAGTAAATATATTTCGGCTTTTTCGATGGTGTTTATTTCTTTTTCATACCATGTTCCTGCCATTGTCTGAATAGCTTTCAATCCCTTTTTATTTTCCGTGCAATATTTAATTATTGTTAAAATGACTTCCACAGGTAATTTGTACCATTCAACGAGCGTATATAATATATTGCATTCTGTGGTGTTTAACGGTTTTGCCAATAAATCTTCGGCTGTTTTCATTAAAAATGAGAGTTCTACTTGACTATTTATACGATCCGAAAGTTCTTTCGGTGAATAAACAGGCATATCCGACGATGTTATGATGGGTTTTTGAAGCGAATAATGATCGCCGATTTCGTATAAAAATCCGCAGGTTACCCAATAATTAAACGCTTGTTTCAATCTGTCTGTGTCTGTTTTTAAAAGTTCGCATAACGAAAGCGTTTCAATCCGGCTGTTACTGTTCCGTAATAGAAAAAGAATCAGTTTCAATTCGATTTCAGGTGCGTTTATGTAATTATCGACGATTTGAATAGGCACGCCGAAAGTTTGGGGATGTTCGAAAGCAATATAATTATTCATGTAAAACCTTAATTTATTTTTTGTTCTTATATTATATCAAATTTATTGTATTAAGTAAATATGAAAAAAAATTAAATTTTTAATATGTCACATTAATTCTATTGACATTATACCGATATATAGGGTATAATTTAAGTGGTAGGAAAGATGCGTTAAATGTGGAAGAAACAATTGTGTAAATGAGGTATATTATGCCGAGAAAAATGCGTAGGTATTCGAATAAAAAAAAGTCACCCACAATGTTTATTTTTTTATTATTTATTATTGCAGGGCTTATCTTTGCACTTTTTTTCCAATTGGCAACAAACAGACAGGAATCGAATGTTAAGACAGTTAAATCAAACGCACAATATTTTTATGAATACTGCGAATTTGTCTTTTATAATTCGGGAATAAACGGGTTTGGCATTGACGGAACGGATACATCGGAAATCGTACAGTATTATCCGGACGGAATCTATTATTCGGACAGTCCGACAAAAAATGAACCGTTTTCATATAATAATTTTTTTATTAATAATTCGGGAATTATGAGTTTTGATTTTTATCAGTATATCAGTGGAAATGTATATAAAATCAGTTGTGTTTCGGGTATATTCACAAATGCAGAAAAATATGAAAAAATTAAATAATACATGATAAATAAATTTATGGAGGTAATATTATGAAAAAATTAAATCAAAAAGATAAATTGGATTTTTCTTTTATCGCTGATATTTTTTCCGGCATGAATAAAAAAAATAAAAAAATCAAAAAAAATAAATCGAAATTAGCGGTTTTCGGATTTCTGTCGGTTATTGTCGTTTTTTTCGCAGGTATCATTGCGATTTTGAATTTCGTTTTTGGTGTGTTCAATGTCGGCAAGAACTATGCGAGTGTTGATAAAGATGAAAATGATGAATAGACCCGATTAAACAGAACATTATTAAATTTAAGGAGATAGAAATGAAGGACACAATGAGAATTGGAACAATATTTCAAAACAACTGGGTAAAATTGATCAAAGAAACCAAGCAATACGGTTTTGAATGCTATTCGCTTGCATTTTGGGAAAAAATCGGAAACATTGACTTGAAAGAAATGGCTAAGCAATGCAAAGAAGCAATCGGCGACGATGATATCATTATTTCGACGCTTTCTCTCAGCGCAAACCCGTTATCGTCGGCAGCAAAATGGTCGCATGCCGTTACTGACTGGGAACGTATGATCGATGCAGCTCAATATTTCGGAACAAATGTTGTTACGGGATTTACAGGCCGTGTTGAAGATGTTTCGATTGATAAAAATATTCCGAAATATACCGAAGTTTTTTCAGAACTCGCTAAAAGAGCTGAAGCTCAAGGTGTAAAAATAGCGTTTGAAAACTGCGGAATGGGCGGAAACTGGTATCGCGGTGAATGGAATATTGCGCATGATCCTGTTTGTTGGGAAATGATGTTCAATGCTGTAAATTCCGATGTTTTGGGTCTTGAATGGGAACCGTGCCATCAAATGTGCAATTTAATCGATCCTATTCCTCAATTGCGTAAATGGGCAAAAAAAATGTGGCATATTCACGGTAAAGACGCGACTGTTAAATGGGATGTTATCAAAGAATACGGAATCGGCGGAAAAATGAATTACGCACAGAACAGAACACCCGGTTTCGGCGATTCGAACTGGGCAGATATAATTTCGATTTTGCGTGAAAATAATTTCAAGGGAACAATAGATATCGAGGGTTATCATGATCCTGTTTATAGGGGAGAACTCGAAATGATGGGTCAGGTACGGTCATTGAATTATTTGAAAGAATGCCGCGGCGGAACTTTTTATCCATATCCCGAAGTATAAATTTATAGATTAACGGAGCAAATAAATGAAAAAGATAATTGTTTTATTTTTGATTTTTGTTATGGTTATCAGTATTCTGGTTTCCTGCGGAACGGATTCCGAAAAAAATGATGACAGTGATAAAAATGACGATGTTGTTTTTGAAGAAAACATTGATCTTGACGGAGCTGAAGTTATTTTCAGAACGTTACTTGCCGTTACGTCTTCGGTATTTTATCCTGATATTGCCGAAAACGCACGCGGAGATAAAATTCGCGACAGATATAAAGATACCGATGAAAAATTTAATTGCGTGATGAACATTCAGACATATAAAGAAGCTGACGGTTCGAAAGTATTTATAACACCGATTTTGGCGGGTATTCATTATGCGGATTTCTTCGAATCCAACCCAAAATTTATATTTTCGATTTATAAAGCGGGCGGAATTGTTCCGATAAGCGATGTATGGGACGAAAAAACCATACATAACGGCAAATGGGGTCCTGACAACGTGTTGAAAACTATCACGCTGCGCGGCGACTTATTGGGTGTTAATTCTGGTTATTGGGGTATTCCCATTCCAAATATGGAAAACGTTTTATATGTAAACAATAAACTCTTGTTCGACTTGCAGCAGCCGCATCCGCATGAACTTAATGAACAAGGAAACTGGGACTGGGCACATTACCGTCAAATCGGAGAAGCTGTTGTCAATTCTCAGGACGATGAAGGCAAGAATTATAATTTTGTCGGCTTGAACAATAATATGGTTTCATCGGCTGTTTTATCCAACGGTGCGAAATATGCCAAGGATAACGGCGACGGTACATATACATTTTCATTGAATGACGAAAAAACATACAAAGCTCTTTCATGGCTCAGAGAAATGTTTGAAATGAAATTAATTAAAACGGCTGTAAATGAAAAGAACTTTACGGATAAAAAAGATACAGCTTTTTATGTCATGCCTGTTTGGTGGGGTTATCGTTATAATGAAAAAGAAAATTGGCCGATTAACGCATTCAGTGAAGGCGGATACAGCTGGTCACAATTTCCGAAAGGTCCGGACGGTTCGGACAATGATGCAAAATCGGGCGGTGCGTTTATTAATGACCGTTTTGTATCGATAACATCAAGTGGTTTTATTGAACCGGAAAATATCGGAAAAATCATGGATTTTATATTCGATCCGCTTGACGGCGAAGAAAAAGATACATGGAAAAAAGATTTCAAAAGAGATCATTTTTATGATTCAAGCGATTATATCACAACGAAAACCGATCATTCCTATGAAGTGTATACAAATATGCTCGAAAATGCGAATTTAGACATGATTATGTTTATGGAAAGCAAACGCGACGCTATCTACACAGCTTTAAAATCGGCGGTTACAGGTTCGAAAACACCTGCAGAAACGATTGAAGCATTGGTTTCCGGTTGTCAGGCAGAACTGGATAATTTCAGTAATTACGAATAAAAAAGTTAAACGCAGGGTTTTAGAGAATTCTGCGTTTATTTTATGAAAAATTTGTTTAAATTTATTGTAAAATTACATAAAAAACTATTCATAGTTTTCAATTACAGGTTCCGCTTTAAAAACGGCAAAAAGTATTGTGGTTTTATTATGGCTGTATATTAACAATGCAATGCATTGTCAATGATTCTACAAATCGTTGTTTATAAAATATACCACTTTGTTAAGTGGTATAAGTATAAAATAGAATTGAGGAAAAAAATGCAAACGATAATCTTAAACGTTGACGGAATGTCATGTAAACATTGCGAAAAAGCGATAAAAACGGCAGTTAGAGATATTGAAGGTGTACGAAATATAAAAATAGATTTAAATAAAAAAACGGTAAAAGTTATATTTGATAATATAAAAACAGATGAAAATACTATTAAAAATACGATAACGGAAACAGGGTATACAGTCGTTTTGTAGTTTTAAAACAAAGAACAGATAAATAAAAAATTATCTGTTCTTTAATTTTTCATTTACTTCACAAAACTATATTTCACTGAAACATTTGCACTAATCGACATTTCGCCCGATTGGATTGTCGTTGGCGCGGTGGGTGCTATACTATCCATCATTTCGTTTTTACTGTAAGATTCGTAGTACGGCTGAATGCTTGAATAACCTTCGCTAACTTCTAAAACTTCGATTTTTACGTTACCTAAAGCAATAGCCATGGCTTTTGCTTTGTCTTCGGCGTTGTATATGGCAAGAGTCAGAGCTTCGAGATAGTTTTCGTCACGTTTGGTGCTGTCAAATGTTATTCCGCCTGAGTTGTTTGCTCCCGCTTCAATGGCAGCGTCGAAAATTTTTCCTACATTATCAATGTTTCGGACGATTACGCTTAAAGAATAATTCGCCTGATAACCGACAACGGATTGTTCATATGTTTTGTCGTTCCAGCTGTATTGAGGATAGACAGAATAATTTGAGGTTTGTATGTCTTTTTCATCTATTCCCATTTCTTTTATTTTGGCAATTACAGCGTTCATAAGTTTTGCGTTGTCTTCCTGAGCTTGGCGGGACGTTTCGGCTGACGTAGTGACACCGAGTGAAATGGTTGCGATGTCAGGTTCGATTTTTATATATGAAGAACCCGAAACGTTGATAAATTTTAATAGCTGATCGGAAACGGCTGCTTCAGTCGGTTCGTTAAAATTTACCAGCGAAAATGCGAGAGAAATTGCCAAGGCACACGCCATGATAATGAATACACAGTTTTTCAAATTAAATTTCATCATGTTTCTCCTTTGATATGTAAATATTCTTTTAAAAGTTAGACTGATTTTTATTGAAAAAGTTCCGTTTGCTATTGAAAAATGTTTACAGATAATGTATATTATATTTATAATAATTTTTGAGGTAAAATATGAAAATTAATAATGTACCCGAAAAATGGATGATTCGATTTAAAATCGGAATATTTTGCGTTGATCATGTTGTTTTGGATATAAAGAATCGCGAAAATGATGTTTTATCTGTATTTTTACACGGAAACGGCTTTATTGAAGTTGTTTTGAACTTTAACGGAAAAGCAAAACCGGTTATTTTATTTGCGAAGTATATCAGTAATACGGAAAATATTATCGAGATTTCATTTGTCGGTCATCGTGTTGAATTGTATGTTAATAATATTTTAACGGATGAAGATTGGCCGCTTGGTATTTTAGAATTGGAAAATAGTGATTGCTTGGTTTGTCCGATGGATTTTTTGATTTTGAACAACGGAAAATTATTACAAAAAAATTTTGATTTTCCGAAAAAGGTGGACATCAAAGGTTATAAACCAAAAGGGTTTAATGTGTATGCGGGTGATTGCATGCCGTTCGAATTTGAAAATACATATCATCTGTTTTATCTTTTCGATAGACGTAGACATGGCAGCAAATATGGTTTAGGTGCACATCAGTGGGCGCATTTGGCGACAAATAATTTCATCGATTGGTATGAATATCCGTTAGCGATTGAAATTGATGCACAATTCGAAGGTTCAATCTGTACGGGTTCGGTTATATATAAATATAATAATGGAAAATATATTAACGGCACGTTCTACGCATTTTACGCCGTTCGGATGAGCGACGGAAGTCCTGCGAGAATTACATGGTCAACGTCAAAGGATTGTATTCATTTCGGAAAATCGGGAAAAACATTAACATTAACAGACCATTTCGACCAGGCGAGTGCGAGAGATCCGAAAGTTTTTTACGGAGAAGACGGAAAATTTCATATGCTGGTTACAACATCAATGAACGATGAAAATCGTTTCGGAGCATTGGCACATTTAGTTTCATCGGATTTGGAAAACTGGACGGAACTCGCCGAACCGTTTTTAGTGGTGGATACGCAGGAACAGCCCGAATGTCCCGATTATTTATCAATCGGAGGAATATATTATCTTATCTACAGTTTACACGGTCAGGCACGATATTTATTTTCGAAAGAACAATTCGGCGAACTGATTGAATTAAAAGATAATAAAATCGGAACCAATAGTTTCAGAGTGCCGAAAATGGCTTGTTTTCATGTTGTCCGAATAATTGCGGCAGGATTTATTCCGACCATGTCAGCGGGTTATGGCGGCGAACTTTCGTTTCTGGAAGTTTTTTCAGACGTAGATGGCA
>JGI994J12354_10004547_pt1 | contig 12401 bp, 12 predicted proteins | sample IntmicLarv3ML3BL_FD_12354 | JGI IMG/M metagenome (IMG submission 12354) | reverse complement strand
GTTTTCGACGATCAGCGTGATATTGACATGATGATGTCCATCGGTAATAATGCACGTTATTCCTACTGGATTGAAGGCGGAGACGGTGCGTTGTGGAATATTTCGAATAATTATTTAAACGGAAGTCCTGCAAATTTGATTAAATCGCATATCGGAACAATGAAAAAGACGATTGACGAAGCTATTTTGCCCAATGATCAGAATATGGATCGGTACAGATAGAATTGGAAAATTTATAAAATACAGCAAAAAAATGAACAAGCGGTTCGGTTCTTGGTGGACTGAGCCGCTCGTTTTGGGGTTTTGGATAACGAAAAAAAATCGGTCATCCGATTCAGCCGTTAGGTTGAATTGGGTGGCACGGTTTTTTTTCGCAAAAATTACGATAATCAAAAATTTGGTACAAAATTTATAAATTTACATCCGTACTTTTTATCAGCCATTTAATTTTTCCCATTCGTCGAAAAGTTCACGGCTTTCGGTTTCAAAAACATGGATTTGATCGGTTATTTCAGTAATTTTTTGGTAATCTGCCGCTATTTGGGGATCGGATAATTGATTTTGTAAATATTGTTGTTCTTTTTCCAGTTGTTCGATTCTTTCTTCTATGCGTGAAATTCTTGTTTTTATTTTGCGTTTTTCGCTTTCTTCTTCTTTTTTTTGCCTGTATGCGTTGGGTTTTTCTTCTTTTTCTTCGGTTTCGGTTATGATATTTTTTACATTCTCTATATAAAAATCGTAGTTTCCTTCGTATAAAACGGCGCCGATCGGTGTTAATTCGTAAATTTTTTGTGCCAATTTATTGATAAAATAACGGTCATGCGAAATAACCAACATCGTTCCGTCATATTGCAGCAATGTGTCTTCCAATGCCTCTTTCGACTGGATATCCAGGTGATTGGTAGGTTCGTCGAGCATGAGAAAATTTGTGTTGTTCAACATCAGTTTTACGAGTAAAACCCGGGCTTTTTCACCGCCTGACAATGTTTTTATTCGTTTGTAAATTTCGTCGCCTTTAAATAAAAACAAAGCCAACGCTTTTCTGACCGCTAACGGTTCCATTTTTGGAAACGCATCGAAAACTTCGTCGTAAATAGTTTTTTCATCTGAAATATCCTGTTGGTTTTGGTCGTAATATCCAAAAACTACGCGTGCTCCGGGCAAAACTTCTCCGCTGTATGTTTTGATTTTATTTAAAATAATTTTGAATAATGTAGATTTTCCGCATCCGTTCGGTCCGACCAAAAAAACGCGTTCGCTTTTTTTGATAAACATATTTACATCACTGAATAATGTTTTGTCATCGAATTTTTTCGTCAAATTCCGCACAAAAAGCGCATCGTTGCCCATTCCTGAATGTGCTTTGAACGAAAAACCTATTTCATCCAGCTCATCAGGAGGCTTGACAACCGTTTTTCTGATGCGTTCAATTTGTTTTTCTTTCGATTTTATGGTGATATAATTCCGTTTTTGATTGAAACGTTTTTGCTGTTCGATTATACCTTCGATTCGTTCGATTTCTTTTTGCTTGAATGTATAATCTTTGGTGATAAAATCAATATATTCTTGTTTTAATTGCTTATATTTTGTATAATTTCCTTCATAAACAGTCAATGCCTGGTTTTCCAGTTCAAACGTTTTATTTGTTACTTTATCCAAAAAAAAGCGGTCATGCGAAATAATGAACAAAGTGCCTTTATATCCGATTAAAAAGTCTTCCAGCCATCGTGTTGCCTGAATGTCCAAATGATTGGTCGGCTCGTCGAGTAACAATAGTTCTGAGCCTGATAACAGAATTTTTGCCAACAATACACGTGTTCGCTGGCCTCCGCTCAGTGCCGACATAGGCAAAAAGAGTTCGTCCTGTTTTAAACCGAGACCTATGAGTGTCGAATTAATCATTGCACGAAAAATATATCCGCCGTTGGTTTCAAAACGTTCTGAAAGCGAATGCTGACGTTTTATCAATTCTTCCGTCTGATTTGATTCCAGTTGTTTGTTTACGTTTTCCAGTTCTTTTTCGAGCGAAACTAATTCGGAATATACCAACAGAACTTCGTCAATCGCCGTGAAAGACGACGTGAAATCCGAATGCTGCTGCATATATGAAATAGTCAAACCGTTTTGACGTATAACTTCGCCTTCATCCGCTTGTTCTTCGCCTGTTATCAATCGAAAAAGAGTTGTCTTCCCTGCTCCGTTTACACCCAAAAGTCCGATTCTGTCGGATTGTTCAATTTTTAACGAAACGTCTTCAAAAACGGTTTGCGAACCGTAATATTTAGTTAATGAATTTACATCTATAATTGACATTTTTATGTCCTTTATTTTTAATTTTTCAACGGAAAATACGAATAACACACAAAAATACGAATTTTGTCGATTTTATGCACGTCAAATTTATTGACACTGTTGTTTTTTTAAAGTATAATAAGTATATTACCACAATATATTATAAAGATTGGAAACGATTATGTCAAGTGCAAATTCAAAAGTTATTAAAACACACTCAGCACCCAGATATACCCTCGGCGAAGAAATTTTTAATTCCGTTTCACATGGAGTCGGAGCAGTTTTTGCTATCGTCGCAACTGTACTTGTTATAATACAAGCTGCTATTCACGGAGACGCTTTTACCGTAGTTTCTTCAGCAATTTACGGTGCTACGCTCATCATTTTATATACAATGTCCACACTTTACCACGCTCTGACTTCACCGGGTGCAAAAAAAGTTTTCAGAGTTTTTGACCATTGTTCAATTTATCTGCTCATTGCAGGTACTTACACACCCATTACGCTCGCTGTTTTCCGAAATGCAATCGGCTGGGTAATTTTCGGAGTTGTTTGGGGAGCTGCAATCATCGGAATTGTGCTGAATTCTATCAGTTTAAATAAATTTAAAGTTTTTTCATACATTTTATATATCTTAATGGGTTGGGCTGTTGTTGCAGCGTTCCCTACATTACTAAGTGTTGTACCTTTTCCCGGTATTGTTTTACTCGTTTCGGGCGGTATAATGTACACGGCGGGCATGACGTTTTATGCGCTTAAAAAGATTAAATTTATGCATTCAATCTGGCATTTATTCGTTTTAAGCGGCAGTGTTCTGCATTTTATAATGATAATGATGTACGCAATGCAATAATTATTTTATAATAAAAAACAGATAAGCTGACAATTCTTTCGGGAACTGATTTGCTTATCTGTTTTTTTCAGTTTGAATTAGCTTATTTTGCTTTTTTATTCTTAATTAACACGCTGTATACAACCGCCGCTATTGCCGCACCGATGAGTGGTGCTGCGATGAATACCCAAACGTTGCCGAGTGCCGTACTTTCGCCGTCTGCTAATTTTTCAAAAACTGCAGGGGCTAAACTTCTTGCAGGATTTACTGATGTTCCTGTCAGATTGATGCCGATAATGTGTACGAACGTTAATGTTGCGCCGATAATCAAACCTGCATGATTAGACACTTTGTCGTCTGAAGTCACGCTGAGAATGAGCAGGATAAAAACGAATGTCAGGATTATTTCAACAACAATCGCTCCAATCATTTGTCCTTCGCCGAAATTATTCGAGCCGAAACTAGTAAACTCTGTCGGTAAAAATCCACCTTTTTTTACCAGTTCGATAAGTCCGCTACCTGCGAAAGCACCGAGAATTTGTGCAACAACATAACCCACAAAATCAACAGGTGAAAGTCTGCCGTCAATAAGGCATGCCAGTGATACCGCCGGATTGACATGGCAACCGCTGACACGGCCAATTGAATATGCCATTGCAACGATGGATAGGCCGAAAGCTAAAGCTATACCCAAAATACCCAATGCTCCGCCGCCGAAAATTGCCGAGCCGCAACCAAAAAAGACTAAAACCATAGTACCGATAAACTCTGCTGCATATTTTTTCATAGTAAACCGTCCTTATTTGTTATTTTTATCATTCTATCATAAATAACAAATAAATACAAGTAAAAAATATTTTTATTTTACATCAACCGAAAATAAATAACCCGTACTGTATTTATCGCAGCCGTTTAAAAACACTTCCGCTGACCAATATTTTTCAGGATAAGGTATGCAAACGCCGTCGCCGAGAATGATATTACGCGTCACATCGTACATTGCGTCACTGTCGTAACCTTCTCTTTGGTGCATTTTGTCCATATCACCCGAAAAAACGGCGTATGCAAATTCTGATAAAAACGGAAAACCTGCTCCGGTTTCGGTATGTTCGACAAAATCAAATCCGATATATCCGTCGGGTATTGGTGTACCGGCTTTCATGAAACGTCCCCAAACGCCGTGCCATGGGTTGTTCACCTCAAGTCCGTAATGATGCATGAATAAAATATCATAATCAAATTCTGATTTATAATCGGTCATCGCAGCCAACACATTCATTTTTTCAACGCGAAGATTTATATCGCTGTACTCTTCACCTTCGAAACCGATGAAACGCATCGCCGAATATTTACGATATTCGAAATTATCAACTTTGAAACCGTTTTGCTGGCTTTTGACCATGTCGGGCATGAACAAAGTCCATTGCACGGAATTATCGAACTCTTTGAGCATGTTTATGTATGATATTACTTTATTGCGTATATTTTTATCTTTCATAGCAGAAAAATCCGATAAAACCGGGTCAACTGCTTCGTGTAACCATAAATCAGACGTATGTGCTCCCGGAATTCGTTTGCCGATTTCTTCCAACACCCCAAAAACAGGTGCATTCACAACATTCGGATATTTCGCGTCTAACTTTTTGAGATATTCGTATAATTGATAACGATAATGATCAAACAAAAGCAATCCGCATTGCTTCAAAAATTGCTCTTTTCCGTTTTCATTCGGATTTTGCCATATTTCATCATCTTTCAGCCATCTGATCATTTCATCGAATGCGTATTGATTTATAAAAATTTCCTGCCCGTTGAATTTCACTGAATGTCCGTAACAACGGAATTTCAACGCCCAATCTGAAATATGTTTATACGCCGCTGCTCCGACAAGACGTTCACCCGTTTTTTCGCCGACAAACAGTAACCCCGAACATTTTTCGTACCAGTTTGACGAATAAAAATATTCTTCCGAATCATATTTTTCACCGTTCGGCTGCCAAAACGCGCGTGTATATAAGCCGTTTTCGTCATATCCGACGATTAAGCAGGACATAGGCATTTTTTCCGTAATACCAAATCCGATTACAGGACGGTCAGCATCAATCGATTGTTTTATTTTATTCAAACAAATATTTTTATCAGAAACTTCCTCACCCGTCAAATATTCGCTTTCATAACCGAACGCTTTAAATGTTTCTTTCGGAATTTCAGGAATTACGCTGACTTCATCACAAAAAGACGCAAATTTCCAGGGAAAACACAGTCCCACGCCTGATAACGCAAAGACTTCGTCTTCTTCAACAGGATCTCCGATATATTCCATTAATCTAATAACTGAACCGATAAAACACACCGCTGACGGATTTCCATACCACATAGCCGAAATTTTATTTTTTAACATTATAAATCCTCCAAATTATCCAATTTTAATTATCGATTGTTAACCGATAACCTTTTCCAATTTTTGACAAACAGGACAAAAATAGATATTTCCGCCTAAAAATGCCTCACGTTCTTTTTGTCCTCCACAATTCGGGCAATCTTTACTCATCGCTTTGTTTGAAAAAATCGTTTTATACTCACCTTTTTCGCCGAATAACAGTGTTTCAGTGTCTCTTCCGCCTTTGTCACGCATGTTTGTCATCGTGTTTTTCATCGAATTGAATAAATTTTGAATATCGCTGTCTTTCAATGATGAAAGCCGTGTCTTGGGATGAATTTCGCAATTGAACAAGATATCTTGCAAAACGCCGTTTCCTAAACCAGGAATGCGTTGTTTTGTCGCCAATAGTGCTTTTACGCTTTCTTTAGGATTAATTGTTGCGACTAATTTTTCGAAATATTGTTCGTCAAAATCGTCGCTAAAAAATAACGCATTTCCGCCATTGTTCCATTTTTCGCTGCCGATCGGTTCGCAACCCAGTCTTCCATACATTTGCACGGTGCTTGATAAGAATGTACCGTCCGTAAATTCCGCTAAGAATTGATGCTTTTTTGGCAATGTTTCGGCTGAAAAATGATATTTCAACGCCGTTGTAAACAATAAAAACCAGTCATTAAGCACAATTTCTGTATGTCCTTCTGTTGTGAACACTGTTCCTGGATTTGCTGAAATAATTGTTTGTCCTTTTAATTTTTTGGCGTATTCGGCAGGATCGCCCGAATACCAAGCAAAACCATGCGAAAACGTGTTTGCTTCTGCTTTTTTTATGGTTTTTCCGACTAAATTTTCGTTGATTTGTTCCGCCAAAACGTAGCTTTCAGGTAATTCAATCATAATTTTTCTCCGTTTATACTCATACCACTTAAAAAGTGTGGCATTTTTTAAGCAACGATTCTTCAAATCGTTGACAATGCCCAAGCATTGTTGGTATAGAATTCATAGTTAATCCATAGCGGCTTTTGCCGCTTTACAAGCTTCGCTTGTAATTGAAAACTGTGAACAGTTTTCAAGTGGTTTAAATATATTTTTTATTCGGTTTTTTCTTAATCAAAATCATTTTTTTAATATCATCGACATATGTTTTATCAAAAAGATCGATAAACATCCATTTTCCGTCGTGAAAAGTTTTGCTTTTATTATAAAATTCAACGATATAGTCTGAAAATTCATTTGTTTTTTCTTCGAAAACCGCACGTTCATTTTTTCCGTAAATAATCAAAACGTTGACTTTATCAGCATTTATACACATACTTACAATCGTTTTGCCGCTTTTGCGAAATTTTATATTCATGTTTTTATCTTCGCACATTTTTTCGCAATCATAATTTTCGTCCATGAAATCCATGAGTTCCGACCAAATATTTCTGATATGTTCCATGATTTCCATGGATTTTAATTTTTCTTCGAACATTTTTCAGCCTCGTTTTATTTTTTATTTTAGTATACATAATCAAACTTGACAACAGTCTGTCATATTTGAAAATTTTTTTATAAATTTTCGTAATAATCATAAACTTTTTTCGCACGTTCCTTAATAATTTCCCGCACAAATTCAGGTTCGATAACTCTGACATGATGACCGAAACCCATTATATAGGAATAAACCCATTCGTCATCGGGAAAAACAACTTCAATATCGAACGTTCCATCGTTTTTTTGATGAATAATACCATCGTCATAATCGTCATATAAACGAAAAAGAGCTTCGCTGTCGAAATTTAATTTTAATTTTATATTATTTTGTATGTTTTTGGGCTCATTTTCTGATTTATAGTCTTCATTCGAATTGTTGAGTTGTCTGACTCGTTCCCGATTGAAATATTTGTCGGTCATTTTTAAATTTTTTATACGTGTCAATCTGAAAATGCGAAAATCATTGCGGCTGCAGCACCAACCCCATAAATACCACGTTTTGCTCTTGAAAATAAGTTTTAACGGCTCGATTTCGCGTGTTGTTCGATTGTTTGACGCGTTTACGTAGTCGAAAACTACTTTTTTACAATCTAAAATCGATCTTTTTATCTCGGTCATTTTGTCAAATTCGTTCGGATTCGCACCCCAGGATGTGAAATCTATTTGAATCCAATCGCTTGCTGCCGAATGAAAAAGTGCGTTTAATTTTTCTAAAATATGATCTATTTCAGGATATTTTATGGCTTGCAATGTTTTTAAAGCCAATAAAATGCTGTCCGATTCGTGTTTTGAAATGAGTGTTTTGGGTAACTGAAAATTTTCGAGCAATGAAATACCGCCGCCCGAACCTCTGTTTGAATATATTGGAATACCCGATGTTGCCAACGCTTCAACATCCCTGTATATCGTTCGGATTGACACTTCGAAACGGTCCGCCAATTCTTTTGCAGTCACATTTTTTTTATTTAATAATATAATCGTAATTTCCAAAAGTCTGTCGATTTTCATGTATTACCCAACTTTCGTCATTTTGTACTATAAATATTATATATTATTTTGACAAAAAATGCAACATAAAATCGAAAAAAATTTGAATAGCCGTCAAATAAAAACGAATGTTTTTGATTTTCGGCTATTCAATCTGTAAAATGAATCGCAGTTTTATAAATGTTCTATAAATGTTTTCTGAAAACGTCCAGCATTTGCTTATCTAATTTATGTCCTTGATAATCTGTATAGTCGCAATCAGGACGATTTGAGTCCATTATGCCGAATTCGCCGCGGAAATTCCACAAAGCCAAACCGATCTGACATTCGTCAAGCACAGTCAGTACATCATCAAGCCATTTAACAACACTTGCATGATCTGTAAACTTATAACAGCCGCCTTCGCCGCAATGTACTCCTACGCCGCTTTGAACGAGTTCTTTCCACGGCTTGTATGTTTCGCGTAGTTTGTCGATGTCCCAATTTTGTCCGTCTTCCATTTTTCCCGGCCAAAACGGTGCTTCGCCCCATGTTTCACGTCCGACCCATGATGCTTTATAATGTGACATATGAAACGGCGAATATGCTCTGCACGACTGAACAATATCGCCTTTTATAGTATTGTTGACAATTGTCGCCCACGAAAAACCGTCGATTACAACGAGTCTTTGGCTGTCGATTGCTTTTATGGCTCCGATACAGCGTTCCATTATTTCGTTATGTTCAGCTTCGCTCATATTTTCACTGACAGGCAATGGTTCGTTAACTAAATTAAAACTGACTTTTTCGCTTGAAATACCTTTATAACGTTTAGCCATAAGTTCCCAATGGAAAACAAAAGCATCCTGAGCTTCTTTGTCTTTCCATAATGAAAACGGTTCTTTTCGCTCGCCGTTTACAGAAAAACCGGGTGCACGATGGAAGTTGATATCAACATGAATGCCGTATTTTTCGCCGAATTTAACTGCTTTATCGATTTTTTCCAAACCTGCTTCGTCAATTGAATATACATCATTGATATCTTTAAGCCACAATGTGTAACATAACGGCAAACGAACGAAATTAAATCCCCAATCAGCCATGAATTTAAAATCATTTTCCTGAAATTCGCCTTTTGAACGCATGGTGAACATGTCCAGCAGATTAAAACCCATATATTTGGGCATTTTATTAGTCATAACCGATCTCCTCTTTAAAATAAAAATTGTTTTGTTTTCATTATAAAATATTAATTATAATATGTCAATAACTTCCAATCTTATATTTAGTAATTCAATGATAATTTCTCTCAAATGTGTAATAGTTGTAACATTGAGCGAATATAACCCTGAAAAATGATATAAGCGAATTTTTCATTATGAAAAATGTCTTAACAGTAATTATTAACATCGCATTATTAACATGTTTTAAATATAAGCTTTGTTAGCAGTATCTTTTCTTCCCTATTCAGAATATAAACGGAAAAAAGCCGTCTGTTACAATTATTATTGGTAATAAAAAATTAAAAAACATAACTAAACAACTAATTTTTTAAGCTTTTTAAATAAAACAATTCATTTTATAACAATTTTATGTAAAATTCATGTAAAACTGTTATAAAGATTACAGTTAAATTCATTGACATTTTTAAAATTATGTGGTAATATATCTTGTAAATATATGTCATGGAGGTGACTTTATGAAACAATTAGGAAAATTATTAATTTTATCAATATTTTGCTTATCTATAATAATATCGTTCGCAGCGTGTGGAGATTCGGCAGCTGACAATACTGATTTGGATAATGCAAATGACACAGTGAATTCTGATAACAACGACGATAATGCTGAAGATGTTGTCGAGGACGTGGTTGAAGACGTTGTTGAAGAATATGTACCTTACGTTCCTGCGGTTTATGTTCCTTTTTCAACGGCAATAAAAGGTACGAGTTCTGTTACGTTCCTGGCTGAAGATGCTGACCTTATAGTAACAGAGCATGACGGCGACGAAATCAGACTTGAATCTGCCGGACCCAACTTAGGTTTTTGGAATTCAAAAGACTATGCGTCTTGGGCAGTTACGGTTGAAGTTCCGGGTACATACAGACTTTTTGTCGAGTATGCTAAAGAATCCGATACTTGCGACTTCTTATTTGAAGCGGGCGAAACCAAATTATATACGAAATTAAAGAAGACTCCGGCTTGGCAAGAATACGAAATAATCGACTGCGGCGAAGTTTATATAGCTGAAGATGTTACTGAAATCTTTCTCAAAGGCGGAAAAAGTACATCAGCTTCTGTTATGAACCTCAAATCGTGGGAACTTGTTTTTGTTTCGGACGCAAAACCAGAATCCGTATCAGAGTAATCTTTAAATATAAAATTAAAACAATGAAATTTTTGGAGGAAAAAAATGAAGAAATTCGGTAAAATCTTATTATTGGCAGTATTATGTTTAACATTAGTACTTGGTTTCATGGCATGTGAAAAAACAGACGACGTAAAAGACGACGACGCAGTTGTTGAAAACGACAATGATAATGACGTTGTTGACGACGATTCAGTTAATGATGATGTAGTAGAAGATATTGTTGAAGATATTATTGACGATGCTTTCGGCGGATATAAATTAAACGGAACAGGCACAGTTACATTTATGGCTGCAGATGCAGTTTTAGCCGGCGGATCTGAAAACGAAGACGGTTCTTTAAACGGTATCAGACTTGAAACAGATACACCAAACATCGGTTACTGGGACAAAGGCGGCATTGCAACTTGGGTTGTTGAAGTAGAAAAAGCAGGTACATATAATGTTAAAATCCAATATGCAAAAGATAACGGCGCAACAGTTCAAGGTATTTTCTCAATCAATGATCAAATTTTAACTTTTGATTTACCTGACACAACAGGCTGGCAGGAATATGTTGAACTTGACTGCGGAAATTTCACAGTTGCTGAAGGCGTAACAGCTATATTGATTCAAGGCAGCGAAGCTAACGAAACAGGCTTAATGAACCTTAAATCATTTGATATCACAGCTGTTGAATAATAAAAAATTAATTTAAATAAAAAAAGTAGTGGTTTTTAATCACTACTTTTTTTATCTTCATTTAATAAAGTCAACTTTTCTTCTTGATTTCGCATCAATCGGGTATATTCTTTAATAATTTCTTTTGTTTCATTTTCACCGAGAAACCGCTCGGGTATGCAATCATCGCATTTCATCAGTATACTTGAACCGAAAATTCGGCAAACAAACGGACGAACAGGATAAACGGTGCATTTGCAATCGATTAAATGCGAGCATTTGCCCGAATACTCATAACCTCCCATACGCTGCATTTCTTCGTCAGCCATTTGTACAGAATTGTAACAGCACAAAAAACAGCCTTCTTTGCACGAAGATTTTGGAATTTTTTCGTATAATTTCTGTATTTCAGTCATAAAAATCAACCTTTAATTTATTTAAACAATTTTCGAAAAAGTCAGAAAAACCTTTATTTATTTTTTCATATCCCCTGCTCAGATTTTCTTTGTCAAAATAATATTCCCTGCTTTCAATATCAACTGAAAGACTGTCGAGCGGAAAACCCGAAACGCGTTTTATATGCGGTTTTTGAATAATGATAAACGGTTTTGAATTCAGCGAATCGTCCGTGCTTTCATAAATATGTTGTTCATCGTAAACAAAGCAGACCGCATTTTTATAATATGCCGTCAATTCGCCGTATTCACGGGCTAAACCGCTATAATATTCAATCATTTCGTCGTCATTCAAACGTTTTCCGTTTATTCGGCGGATATTTAAACCCGGCTGAAGATTTTCGGGTATGTTTTGATTTTGAAAATAAAGTCCCGAATCGCAGGAAAAAACGGGTTCATGTAATAATTGATAAAAAGAAAATGCTTTTAAACGGGCGTTTTCGAGCGGCGTATTACCGTTTTCATCGATATTCGGCAAGATAATATTCATTTCATTTAAATTTGTCAGTTCAACGTCCAAATTTTTCAATGCCGAATGCATGGTTATAAATTTTGCCGAATTCGTTGTTCCGTAAATTAATTTCATATTGTCTCCAAAATTTTGTATACAAATATTATATACTATTTATTAAAAAAAGTATATCAATTTTTCAATAAATATGTTTAATAATTTGTGAACATTTTGTATTGACACATATTTATATATGTGATATACTTATAAATAATTAATGTATGATTCCGGCAATTCCAATATAATTCGAATTCGGATAAATTTTCTTGCGGTTTTTGACTTATATACTAGAAACGAAATTTATAATAAACATCTTAAAAACAATGGAAGTATAAAATAAAATTTTAGGAATTATTCAAGGAGGAAACAAATGGAAAGAAAAAAATCGATTAGCACAAAGAAAATACTCAGTTTTGTGTTAACAATTTCGATTATGGCACAAATGATTGTCCTTGGGGGGG
>JGI994J12354_10004546_pt1 | contig 12403 bp, 9 predicted proteins | sample IntmicLarv3ML3BL_FD_12354 | JGI IMG/M metagenome (IMG submission 12354) | reverse complement strand
CTCTTATTCTATCAGGATTAATGGTGCCGCCGGCTATTATGCCTACTATATGGCTCATGCAGGGTATAGGAATCTACAAAACATTATTTGGCATGATTTTGGTGGAGGTTGCATTACAAACTCCGTTTACTATTCTTTTATACAGAGGCTTTATGAGTTCGATTCCGGTAGAGCTTGAAGAAGCAGGGTATATAGATGGGTGTACAAGGATTCAGTTGTTTACAAAAATTGTTTTTCCACTATTAAAACCGATTACAGCTACAGTCTTTATTTTAAACTCAGTTGCTGTCTTCAATGATTTTACAAATCCGTTATATTTTTTACCGGGTGCAAAAAATGTGACTGTACAGCAAACTTTATATAACTTTTTGGGTCAATATTCCAGTTCTTATAACTTACTTTTTGCAAATGTTATTCTTATCACGATTCCTATGTTAATTCTTTTTATAATTTTTAACAAGAAAATTGTGGAAGGGATGGTTGCAGGAGCCATAAAAGGCTAAGAACAGAAAGGAACTTGTTATGCGTTTTCGTACAAAGATTATAATTACGTATTCCATACTGATTTTATTATTGGCTATTGTATTTGGTATTGTGTATCGGAGATATACGGTAAATCAGTATGAAAAATCGGAGTACGAAAATTTACAGGTTATGGCGGAAAAAACATCTCAGCAATTTGATGAAATGATTAAAACTATGGTTTTTATTCCAGAGTATCTTTTATCAGATATGTTGGTTTTGGACGCAATGAGAACACTTAACGTAGTACAGCCGGAAAATGAACTGACCAGCAATTATATTACCGATGCACAGGATACTATACGGCTAAAGTTAAATTCTTATTACATTATGAAAAATTTTTACAGGGTACTTTTATACAATTCAACCGGAAGTGTCGTTTCTAGCAACAATTATTCACATACAAGGCGCAATCCGGAAATTGATATGCAAAGTTTAACTTGGATTGAACAAGCAAGTGGCAGAGCCGGAACGCCAGTTATTATTGGAACGCATATAGATGAATGGGGATTAACTTATACGCCGGAAATCTTTAGTTTGGTGAAAGAAATACAAGGTATGCCGGCTAGTTATATCGAAGTGCAAAAGGAAATCTCTGATTTAAAAGGCATTTTTTCTATAGGGCAAGAAGATGTGTATGTTATGGCAATACAAGATAATGGGCAATTTCTTTATTCAGATATTGACTTAGATGAAAATCAAAAAGAGCATTATAAATCCATAACTGGAAATTTACTAGATAGCAGCAATACACAAGAATTGGAAATGATTGTGGGAGTCCACTCGAATTATTCAGAGGTAACAGTACTGTTAATAAAAGATAGAGCAGTTATGAATGAAACGGTGGCCTCTTTGAGTTTAATGGCTGCGTTAGCTGCGATTTGTATTATCATTATATCTTTTACTTATATTCTAATTGTATCAAATTTGCTCACGAAGCCAATTAAGCAACTTAGATTGCAAATGGAACGAACAGACCTTGACAGCTTGAAGGAAAAAATGACTTTTGATAAATCGTATGATGAAATGGAAGCTTTAAACAAATCCTATCAAAGTGTGTTATTACGTTTAAATGAGGCTGTTAAGGTTGAAAAAGAAGTTTCTCTTTTACAAGTACAAGCACAATTTGATGCTTTGCAGGCACAAGTTAATCCTCACTTTCTTTACAATGTATTGAATGTTTTATCTAACAGGGGTGTTATAAGTGGTGACGAACAAATTTGTGATATTTGTACCGGGTTGGCTACTATGTTGCGTTATTCAACAGGTACAAAAAAAAGAGAAGTTACTGTTTCAGAGGAAATAGAGTATTTAGAAGAGTATTTTATACTTCTAAAGCTTCGATATCAACACAAATTATCTTATAAAATAGAAATAGAAGATGAGGTAAAGGCGCAAATTGTTCCTAAAGTACTTCTACAACAAATTGTTGAAAATGCAATTAATCATGGATTTGAAAACACAGCACGTCCAATGGAAATATCTATTGATGGTTGGCAAACCAATCAAAGTTGGGTAGTTCGGATTAAAGATAATGGACAAGGATTTGAAACAGACAGATTAGATGGATTGAAAACTAAAATGGAAAATATAAGAAATCTATTGAAATCTGAAAATAGAAATATTGAACTTGAAATTGGCGGAATGGGCTTAGTTAACTCGTATGCAAGATTATTACTGATGTATGGTGAAAATTTGATTTTTTCCATCAATAATGAAAAAGATGGTGCAGTCGTTATTATCGGTGCAAAAATGAATACAGAGGAGGAATAATATGTTTACAGTTATTGTAGTTGATGATGAACCCACATCATTAGAGCATATTTGTGCAACCTTTGAATTGATAGGCTTAGATTTCAATATTGTTGATACTGCTGAAAATGGAAAAGAAGCATTGGAAAAGGTAAAAATACACAATCCGGATTTGCTGATTACTGATGTAAAAATGCCTATTATGAGCGGGATTGAATTGGTATCACAGATGAAAGAGCAGTTTCCGTTTATTGAAGCACTTATTGTCAGCGGATATAGTGATTTTGATTATGCAAAGGCAGCACTTAAAGCCGGTGTTGCAGATTATGTCTTAAAACCAATTAGTCCAAGCAATTTAAAAAGCGTTTTGTATGATGTTCAAGAAAAATTAAAACATGCTTTGTATAAACAAAGAAATAAATTAATACAAAGCATGTCAAGAGGCGTTATGCCGCCTCTTTCAGAATTAAAGAAATGTTTTCCAAGTAATAAATATTATACAGCAATTGTCAGACGTAATGGTCTTATGAAACGTTTTTCAAATTTCCATAGTATAGAAATGTTTTCGGAAGCTGTTGAAATGGTTATCGTATATGGTCGCGATGAAATGGAAGAATTGTACATTTGTCCGGAGGAACTTTTACTTTCAAATGGTTTTGAAGGTATTATGCGACGTATAATTAATAAAAATAAGAATGAAACAGAGTATACCACGGCAGTAATTTCAAAAGAGTGTTTTACGGTAGAGATATTACCGGATAGAGTAAAAAAATTATATAGGGCATTGGATAAAAATACGGTTGTTGGATACAATCAAGTTCTTATATTAGAAGAATTAACTTCGACCAAACAAATTAATATATCTGGACAAGAAGATGTTTTACATAAAATCGGATATTTGATTAAAGGTAAGCAAATACAGATGTTAAAGACAGAAATTCGCTCGTTAATGTTAACTTGGGATAAAGAGAAACGTCCTCAGTTATGGCTTGAAGGAATTTGCAGAAATATTCTTTATATGCTCCAATGGCAGAATACCGGATTTTATGACAGCGAAAACGAATTTATGTTAGAGGACGCATTTTTCTATGCAACATGTATAGAAGACTTGATTGATAGTTTTATATTTATACTTGATAAAAATTTAAATGAAACAGACCACACAATATATAGGCTTGATACACCAGAATTTTTTGCACATGTACAAGAATATTTACAGGCACATATGCAGGAGCAAATAACATTACGTACAGTTTGTCAGCAATTCGGAATTTCTCAAAGCTATTTAAGCAAATTGTTTAGTAAGTACGCAGGACAACCTTTGAACAATTATCTTATTTCCATACGCATAGAGCGGGCTAAGGTGTTAATTTTAGAAAATCCGAATTTATTGATTAAAGATGTGGCTTCTATGGTGGGCTATAACGACCAATTTTATTTCAGTAGAATTTTTCGTTCCATTACAGGCGTATGTCCTTCGGATTTTATTGAATCAGTTAACTAAATTCATATAAAAAAATAGAGAGGAATTGAATAAATGAGTTTTTCAAAAGATTTTATATGGGGAGTTGCCACGGCAGCTTATCAAATTGAAGGTGCAGCATACGAAGACGGACGCGGATTATCTGTATGGGATATGTTTTGCAAACAGGACGGAAGGGTTTTTGAAGGTCACACCGGCGATATAGCTTGTGATCACTATCATAGATACAAGGAAGATGTTGCATTAATGTCAACATTAGGAGTGAAAGAATATAGATTTTCTATATCTTGGCCAAGAATTTTTCCCGAAGGCACAGGGAAAGTAAATGCAAAAGGAGTTCAATTTTACAATAATCTAATCAACGAATTATTAAAACATAATATAATTCCTTGTATAACGCTATATCATTGGGATTATCCGTATGCATTATATAAAAAAGGTGGCTGGCTAAACTCTGACAGTCCTTTGTGGTTTTCTGAATATGCAAAGTTTGTTGCTGAAACGTTTGGTGATAGGGTAAAGAAATTTATAACTTTCAATGAACCGCAATGTTTTATCGGCAGAGCATTTGACGGAACAATTCATGCACCCGGAGTGAAGATGATGCGTGGTGAAGTTTTAGAAATGGCACATAACGTTATGCTAGGTCACGGATTAGCTGTACAAGCGATGCGAGCGGTTGTTTCGGGTTCTATTATTGGTTATGCACCAACAAGTGAAATTAGTATGCCTGCAACAAACAGCGTTGCGGATATTGAAGCGGCAAGAAAAAAATATTTTTCTGTACCTAAAGATGATGAAGGTTTGTGGTATTGGAGTTCTTCATGGTGGAGTGATCCTGTGATGCTAGGTAAATATCCGGAAGATGGATTGGCGATAATGGAACCGTATTTGGGTTTTATTAAAACCAATGATTTTAAAACCATTTGCCAACCATTAGATTTTTATGGTCAAAATATTTACCGTGGTCATAAAGTTCGTGCAACAGATAATGGATATGAACGCTTAAAAACAAAACCCGGTGCGCCTAAAAGTGCGTTCGACTGGTATTTGGATGAAGAATGTTTATATTGGGGAACGAAATTTTTATATGAACGCTACGGACTGCCGATTGTCATTACCGAAAACGGTTTATCGTGCCATGATGCTGTATCATTAGATGGGAAAGTACACGATCCTAATCGTATTGATTATGTTCAACGTCAACTTAGACAAATTAGTCGTGCGATTGATGACGGAGTAAATGTTGCCGGATATTATCATTGGAGTTTTATGGATAATTTTGAATGGGCAAAAGGATATCATGAGAGATTTGGTTTAGTGTATGTAGATTATGAAACGCGAGAGAGAACCCCTAAAGATTCGTTTGCATGGTACAAAAAAGTAATTGAAACAACTGGCGATATTATTTAAATTTGTGTAGTTATAGAACTAAGTTTTATAAATGTCAAATAGGATGTGAAGTTATATGGTTCCTTTATTATATGAATTAAAGGCAGTAGTCGCTGAATCATATGGTAAGGGAACTTTTTTAGTGTAAAATATTTCAATTAATAGGAGAAATGGGATATGGAATTTCAAAAAGAATCTAACTGGATATGGATACCATCATGGTCATGTGAAGATAAGGAACAGCCTTGCCTTATTTTATTTAGGAAAGAAATTGAATTTGCAACAAAACCAATTAAAGCTTGTATTAGTATCTCCGCAGACACACGATACAAACTTTATATAAATGAAAAACTTGTTGAAGTTGGACCAAGTAAAGGTGATTATCAAGTATGGTATTTGGATTCAATAAACGTGGAATCATACTTGAAACAGGGGATAAATATAATCTCAGTAGAAGTTTTACGGTATCCGCAAGAACCGCTAAAGGGTAATCATAGTACATTTAGAACTTCAACACCGGGATTGTATTTTGTTGGAGAGGCTACAGACGCAGACGGCAACGAATACAGTTTTTCAGCAGACGGAACATGGAAATGCTGTAAAGAAGATGGATTTTGTATAGCTCCAGAAGAAACAAGGTTTGCGCCATTATTAATTCATGAAGAAGTGAGAGGAAATTTAAAGACATTTGGTTGGATGAGAGAATCTTATAATGATGAAAATTGGGAAACTGCTAAACCCTATATTAAAGTTCAAATTCATGGGGCAGTTAGTCCGGGGAATTTGAGAGAAAGAACAATTCCGTTTATGTATCGAACTAAAAGAAACTTTTTGAAAACTATAAATTTAAAAAAGACAAAACATAGTTTAGATGAATGGAATGGATTTATACGAAATGAAGACAAAATCATTATAGCACCAAATAGTGAAGAAATCGTTGAATTTGATGCAGGCGAAGAGATGACTGGTTATACAAAACTGGTTATGACAAAAGGAAAAGGAACAAAAGTGGAGGTATTATATTCAGAAGCATATGTTCAAAATGAATTATGTGGCTCGGCACAAGAACCTCTGAAAAGAAATCGTTTAGATAGTGAAAATGGCTATTTACATGGATATACCGATGTTTATCATTTAAGTGGCATCGGAAATGACAATCAACCTGAAATATATGAGCCGTTTTGGTTTAGAACATTTCGCTTTATTCAATTAAAAATTACTACAAGTGCTGATGAATTGGTATTACATTCATTCGATTACGAGGAAACGGGTTATCCTTTGGACGTTCAAACACAAGTTGAAACTTCGGACGTTACTCATGCCGATATATGGGATATAAGTGAGAGAACATTAAGAAGATGTATGCATGAAACTTATGAAGACTGCCCTTTTTATGAGCAGTTACAATATGCTATGGATTCAAGACAGCAAATTTTATACACATATGCAGTTTCAGCGGATGACCGATTAGCAAGGAAATGTATGGACGACTTTAAAAGATCACAACGCTATGACGGATTAATAAATTGCAGTTATCCCAGTACGTTTCCCAATATTATTCCGGGTTTTTCAATTTATTATATTTTAATGATTTATGACCACATGATGTATTTTGGTGATAAGGAGCTGATTACTTATCACATGCCAACTATTGATGGAGTACTGAATTTTTTTGACAGAAATTTAACGGAGGAAGGATATGTTAAAAAGGTCGGCGGCGTTAATATGGAAGCCCCTTTTTGGTCATTTATTGATTGGGCATCAGAATGGGATTCCACAGCGGGTATGCCTACAGCAGGTTTACAAGGTTCTATTACTATGGAAAGTTTACTGTATATAATGGGCTTACAACATGCATCAGAACTAGCCTTATACCTGAATAAAAAAGAGAAAAGCGAAGAATATTTAAAACGAGCTGAAAGCGTGAAAAAGGCTGTTTTAAAATTCTGCATGGGCGATAATGGGTTGTTGCAAGACGGACCGGGAATAGATGTTTATAGTCAGCATTGCCAAGTATTTGCTCTTTTGACAGATACAGTCGGCTGCGATGTTGGAAGAAAAAATTTATATGAAACAATCTGTAATAAAGAAAAATATGCACAAAGTACAGTTGCAATGTGTTTCTACTTATTTAGAGCATTAGAAAAAGCAAACCTTTATGAATACACAAATCAATATTGGGATATATGGAGAAATATGATTCAAAATAATTGTACAACTTGTGTGGAAGCGGAATCTTATGCAAGAAGTGAGTGTCATGCATGGGGAGCATTAGCATTATATGAATTTCCCAGTGTCATTTTAGGAGTACGTCCGGCAGAACCGGGATATGCTAAAGTTGCAATTAAACCGATTGTTGGTTATTTAGATTATGCATCGGGTTGTGTGAAAACGCCACACGGAATGATTCAAGTAAAATGGACAAAAGAAAATGAAAATATCAAATTAGAATATGAATTACCAGATGGTCTTTTAATAGTGTAATTAAGAACTAATTCATTATTTTAGTTTGGAGATGAAAACAGTATGTATTATTTAGCAATTGATGTGGGCGGTACATTTACTAAATATGCCGTCATCACAAATGAAAGTCAAATTTTACAAAAGGACAAACAAGAAACTGCAATAGAAACAGTAGAGGCATTAGTTTGTTCGCTTAAAAAAATTTATAGCAAAGTAACTATGGACTATGAAATCAGCGGAATTGCACTTAGTATGCCGGGTGTGATTGATTCAAAAAAGGGATTTATGTATTCGGGAGGCTATATTGAGTGCATTGTTAATATTAATATTGTTGAATTATTGGAGAAGCAATGTAGAGTCTCTGTAACGGTGGAAAATGATGCGAAGTGTGCAGCGTTTGCAGAGTTATGGACGGGAGCATTATCAGATTGCAAAGATGCTATTGTAGTCGTCTGCGGAACAGGTGTCGGTGGTGCTGTTATACATAATCGGGAAGTCATATATGGCAATAATCTTTTAGCGGGTGAATTTAGTTTTATGTTGGTGGAGAGCAATCAGGAATACGGAATGGGATATTCTTTAGCTGAGAATGCTGGTATTAAGGCTTTATTTAGATACGTATCCGAAGAAACAGAAATTTCGATTGAAAAACTTAACGGCGAGTACATCTTTAATATGGCAAACCAAGGAAATGCAAAGATGATTACGGGAATCAGAAGATACGTAGGATATATTGCAGTGCAGATTCACAACATTCGTTTAATTACCAATCCACAAAGAGTTGCTATTGGCGGCGGAATTAGTGTTCAGCCCTTATTTATAAAAATGATAAGAGAAGAATTAACTAAAATTAGTGAATCGATGCCTTATGTTTTGCCTATGCCGGAGATAGTTGCTTGTAAATATTTTAATGATGCGAATTTATTAGGCGCAGTATATATGCATATGAAGTTAAACGAACGAAACAATTGAAGGAGGAAAGAGAATGTTTACAGAAGGATTTTTATGGGGCGGTGCAGTAGCCGCCAATCAATGCGAGGGTGCTTATATGACAGATGGAAAAGGTCTTAGTATTCAAGATGTCTTGCCAAAAGGTCTAAAAGGTCCTCGAACAGAACAACCTACGGAAGATAATATGAAATTAATAGGCATAGATTTTTATAACAGATATAAAGAAGATGTTAAATTATTTGCAGAAATGGGATTTAAAGTTTTCCGAACATCAATTGCATGGAGCCGTATTTTTCCGAGAGGCGATGAAGAAACACCAAATGAAAAAGGTCTTAAATTTTATGATGACTTATTTGATGAGTGTAGAAAATACGGAATGGAACTATTAGTTACATTATCGCATTATGAAACTCCGTTGGCGCTTTCTGAGGAATATGATGGCTGGGTAAATCCTAAACTAATCGAGTTTTACAAAAAATATGTAACAACAGTATTTGAACGTTATAAAGATAAAGTGAAGTATTGGCTAACATTTAATGAAATAAATTCGGTACTGCATTCTCCATTTATGAGTGGCGGAATTTCTACTCCTAAAGAAAAATTAACGCAAAACCAGTTATATCAAGCTGTGCATAACGAATTGGTAGCAAGTGCATGGGCGACAAAAATCGGACATGAAATTAATCCGGATTTTCAAATCGGCTGCATGATTTTAAGTATGCCTATTTATCCGCTTTCACCGGATCCATCAGATGTTATTAAGGCAATGGAAGAAGACCATAAAAATATGATATTTGCAGATGTACATGTTAGAGGATATTATCCGGGATATGCTAAACGCTATTTTCGAGATAACAATATTGAATTTCACGTTTCGGCGGAAGAAACTGAAATTTTAAAACATACCGTTGATTTTGTATCATTTAGTTATTATTCCAGTACTTGTGCGACAGCAAATAAAGATTTAGATGGCACAGGCGAAGGAAACTTATTAGGTGGCGTAATTAATCCTACGTTATCAGCAAGTGAATGGGGATGGCAGATTGATCCAAAAGGTCTTCGCTATATACTCAATGCATTTTGGGATAGATATCAAAAGCCATTGTTTATCGTGGAAAACGGTTTGGGTGCAGTTGATACGTTAGTTGAGGGAGAAAACGGAGAAAAAACAATCAAAGATGATTACAGAATCGCGTATTTGAGAGAACATATACAACAAATAGACGAAGCAATTAAAGATGGCGTGGAAGTAATGGGCTATACAACTTGGGGGTGCATAGACCTTGTTAGTGCGGGTACAGCAGAACTACGCAAACGCTATGGATTTATTTATGTAGATAGAAATGATGACGGAACAGGCACGCTCGAACGATATCGCAAAGAAAGTTTTTATTGGTATAAAAAAGTAATTGAAAGCAATGGAAGTGACTTGAAATAAAGTTAACCTTCTGAAAAATTGATGATTATAGATTTTCAATGCAGTCATTTATTACTTTATGCCTGCGAAAAGGTTAGAAATCTTATGTGAACGCTATAATAAAACGGCAATAAATTCAACTCTTTCGCCTATTGTGTGAGTAAAAATTAATTTTAAATTGAAAGGATGTTGATGTATGGCTTTTTTACAAGTGAATTACATGTCCCGTGCATTGAACAGAGCAACAAATTTTAATGCATTTATACCGATGGATACATTTGAAAATTCGGAACAGGTCAAGAGCACAAAACCAATGAGAGCTTTGTATTTGCTACACGGATATACAGGTGGACAATTTGATTGGACGTGCGGTGCAAGAATTCAAGAACTTTCATCAAAGCATAATGTAGCTGTGTTTATGCCATGTGGAAATAATAGTTTTTACTTAGATGATGAAAATAAACGAGAACTTTTTGGCGAGTACGTGGGTTATGAACTGATTAAATATACTCGAGGTATTTTCCAACTTTCGAATAAAAGAGAAGATACCATTATCGGTGGGCTTTCTATGGGCGGGTATGGAGCAATTCGTAATGGGCTTAAGTACTCTGAAAATTTTGGTAGTATTATTGCGTTATCTTCGGCGCTAATTATTAATAACATTGCTAATATCTCGCCAGATTTTAGAGATGATGTGGCTGACTATGGATATTACACACGTATATTTGGTGATTTGAATCAACTACAAGTTAGCGATAAAAATCCGGAATATTTGATTAGGGAACTAAAGAACAAGAATATGGATGTTCCGAATATTTATATGGCATGTGGAACGGAAGACTTCTTGTTAAAAGAAAATCGTGCGTTCCATGAATTTCTTTTGGATGAAAGTATTAGCCGTGAGTATGAGGAAGGAGCGGGAGAACATAGCTGGGATTTCTGGAATCAGTATATCGAAAAGGCTTTTATGGTTATTTGAGGTTGTGAAATTTAGATTTAGGAGGTGATTCTGTAATGATGAAAAAATATTTATTGATTATAAAGGTTAAACCCGAATGCAGAGATGAATATATCGCCATACACAAAAATCCTTGGCGTGAAATGCTTGATGCAATAAAAGAATCGGGATTTGTTAACGAGATTATCTGGTATTTTGAAGATCAATCAATAATTTATCTTGAATGTGAAGACCACGACGAATGTAATACAAAACTTAGGTTAACTGATGCTTGTAAAAAATGGGATATTGAAATGATTCCAAGATTTAACACAGAGCCTGTTTTTGCAGAAAAAATATTTGACCTCAATCAGCAATTAGAAGGCGAATTATTGGAAAATTAAATATATCAACGACAAGAGTAGTTATATTTGAATCAACAGCCAAAATTTCAAAAATAGAAAAGGGGTTTTAGCAATGATATTTTTTGCAGAAAATAAAAACAGGAGGATGTATTAGCTGATGGAGTATTCTATTTGCTATATTTACTCACTCCAAGAAATGCCGATATCTATCAATCACGTTTAGATGTTTTTAAAATTATCATAACCCATGCTCGAAGTCCCCCTAAATATCCCTTAGTTTAAGGTAACTGTTGATTAACAAATAGGGGGTAATTAATGGATAAGCTATTAGTAATTACGTATAAAACCGCCGATGGAAAGTACATTTGCGTTGAAGTTACAACAGAAGTCAAAGAACTGCTGGAGCAGTCCGAGCGTCAAATACAATCCCAAAGGCGGCAAGACAGGCGATATCTTACTAAAGAAAAATATGTAGACGGATTCACCGATACGACTATCATATGTCCTAAAGAAGATATTGCCGACCTCGTGTGTAGAATGGACAGCTACGAAAAACTTCATGCTGCCATAGCAACGCTACCCGAATTACATCAGCACAGGTTACGCCTGTACTATAATGATGAATTGACTTACAAACAGATAGCAAAATTAGAAAATGTTCATCATACTACAATAGCTCGTTCACTTAAAAAGATAAGAAGATTCTTGCGAAAATATCTAACTGATTAATATCCCACGATAGCTCTGTCACAGATGGCAGGGCTATTTTTGTAGTTTCAATTTGTGCTAATTATAACATCATACGTCAAATAATACAATAATAACCTATACATTTAATACATTTATTGGATATGTTATATATCACAGTTTGCAAATTTCATCAATCGCATCATTAGAAATACCTCTCTGCTCTCTGTAACTATCAACTATTTTTTGTGATTTAGAATAACTCTTAAAAGCAATTATTAGACTTAGTATAATAATATATTGATTACAAGTCAATACGTTATTGTGTTCATAATCAATTTAAATAAAAAAGTCAACACGATATTCTGATTTAAAGGAGTGTTGATTATGGAGTATAGATATAAGTTGGATTATAAAATAATATCAAAGAGAAT
>JGI994J12354_10004545_pt1 | contig 12406 bp, 10 predicted proteins | sample IntmicLarv3ML3BL_FD_12354 | JGI IMG/M metagenome (IMG submission 12354) | reverse complement strand
TTTCGATTTTCTGTATGATTTATGAGAAATAACAAGTTTTTCGTTTGATTTTTGCCAAAATTCAGGCAAAAAGGCATAGTAAATTACAGTTCGCAAAAGTACACTTTTGCGAACCTTTTATTTTTCATCAAATTACACTTTTTATTGTTGAAAAATGATGAATTTTCATTGTCATTTATTTGAAAAAGTGATATTCTACTATAAGTATGGTAAAAATATTTTAAAATAATAAGAGGATATAATTATGAAAATAGGCTTTGACAATAATCTCTACATAAAAAAGCAAGCTGAACACATTCGTAAACGAATCGACTTTTTCGACAACAAACTATATCTAGAATTTGGTGGAAAACTCTTTGATGATTACCATGCTTCGAGGGTTCTTCCCGGTTTTGATGTGAATGGGAAAATACGTCTGCTTCAAGAATTTAAGGAACAGGCGGAAATCATTTTCTGCATAAATGCAATAGATATTGAGAAAAATAAAATAAGGTCAGACATAGGTATAACTTATGACCAAGATGTTTTTCGACTAATTGACAATATTCGCAAAATGGGTCTTTCTATCAATAGTGTTGTAATAACACAATATAAAGATCAGCATGCTGCCGATACTTTTAGAAAAAGATGCGAATTCAGAGGCATTAAAACATATATTCATTTCCCCATACCAGGGTATCCTACTGATATTGACACTATTGTGAGTGATAACGGATACGGAATGAATCCATACATAGAAACAACAAAACCACTTGTAGTGGTCACTGCACCAGGTCCGTCAAGTGGAAAACTTGCGACCTGCTTATCACAGCTTTACCATGAACATAAAAACAATGTAAATGCAGGCTATGCAAAATTTGAAACATTCCCTATTTGGAATCTTCCTTTGCGCCACCCTGTAAATATTGCTTATGAGGCTGCTACTGTTGACTTAAAAGATGTAAACATGATAGACCCATTTCACATGGATATATATGGAGTAATGACAATCAACTATAATCGTGATGTTGAAATCTTTCCTGTTGTGAAAAACATCTTGTCAAAGGTTACCGGCAAAGATGATTTATACAGTTCTCCCACTGATATGGGTGTAAACATGGCAGGATACGGAATATTTGATGATGAAATATGCCGTGAAGCCGGAAAGCAAGAAATTTTAAGAAGATATTATAAAACATATTGTGATTACAAACGCGGACGAGTTGATATTGAAACTGCTGAACGTATGAGTCTTCTTTTGAAACAAGTTGACCTTGAGCCTAAGGACCGTGAAGTTGTTAAACCTGCACTTGATAAATCCGAAATTACAGGTGTTCACTGTATGTCCATTGAGCTCTCAAGTGGTGAAATAATTACAGGAAAAACTTCTGAACTCATGGATTCCGCCGCAAGCGTAATTCTAAACTCCATTAAGGTACTTGCAAATATCGCAGACAACATATTGCTAATTTCGCCTATTGTTTTAGAACCTATACTAAGTTTGAAGGCAAACATTTTCCACAGTACCTCTTCGGTATTAAATTCCGAAGAAATTCTTCTTGCCCTCAGTATATGTGCCGCAACAAATCCAATGGCTGCTGAAGCAATCAGCAAATTAAGCGAATTAAAAAACTGTGAAGCTCACTCAACATGCATGCTCACAGAAACCAACGAACTTATATTTTCAAAACTTGGAATTCACCTTACATGTGAACCAGAATTCCCATCTGCCGCACTGTATTATAAATAATAAGACATTTAGCGCGCATATAAGGAGCTAGCATTTGCATTTTTGTTACCAACTACCTCTTAGTTGGCACAGCTCGTAACAGAGCTTTACAATCGCATATAAAATACCCCAGCTATGCTGGGATATTTTTTTATTCCTTCACAGCCAAAATCTTAATTGCATTTACAGCCGCCCTAATTGTTTCATCCATTTCATAATCTGGAACATTAGGTAACCCCGCTTTTACTCTCTCCTGATTATTTATCACATGAAACAGCGCCCCCACTCTCACTCGTAAACATTGCCCTGTGATAAATAATGCCGCTGTTTCCATTTCAGACGCAAGTGCTCCCCCCCTAATCCATGCTTCCCATTTACTTAAAAGTTCATATGAAACTGGTTTATTTTCAGGTGAATGCTGTCCATAGAAAGAATCTTTAGATTGAACAACCCCTAAATGATGTATAAGTTTCAATTCAGCGCATGCTCTATTCAATGCCGTTGTAACATCAAAATTAGCAACTGCCGGAAATTCAATTGGAAGATACTCCTTGCTTGTACCCTCCATCCTTATAGCCCCTGTAGCTACAACAGTATCTCCTGCAACAATATCACTTTGCATACCACCACAAGTTCCTATTCTGATAAACGTATCTGCTCCTGCTTTTACAAGCTCTTCCATTGCTATTGCCGCAGATGGACCTCCTATACCAGTCGAAGTAACACTCACCTTTTCATTTTCAATATATCCTGTATATGTTACAAACTCTCTGTTTGATGCAATCAATTGAAAAGTATCAAAATACGAAGCAATCTTCTCACAGCGTCCTGGGTCTCCTGGCAAAATAACAAATCTTCCTACATCACCTTTTTTAACATTGATATGATATTGATATTCACTTTCGAGCATTACTTCACCTCATTTTCATATTTTAAATTCTTACTCATTCCATATAATTTTAACATACTTGTTAAGTGATAATACTGGATATTTATGTTCAATCAGATCATTTTCAGTCATATATGCTTCAAACACAATTGGTAGTTTACATTTCTGCGAAAATTCCTCAACCATTTGCCTTCCTGTTATCAAATCCTCTTTTCCAGTCATATCCATAAGATTTGTATTATTTATAATACCTGAAAAATCAATCCTTGCACTGTGTTCAACTTCATCAAGCATCTCCTTCATTTTAATGGCTGAATCAGTAAACGGTCTTAACGCATTTACTACAAAGAACATATTATAGTCCTCTTTCAAGATTTCATCACGAAATCTTGAAATTATCTTTGCACCTAAATCATCACCGCCAATATCCAATATAACATGGTAACTTTTATCCTCAAACACACTAAATATTGCAGGATTTACGGCAGGAACATCAACATTTGTATTTGCATACTCGGAGGCAATAACCTTTATTCCTGCATCTTTCAAAATTTCTTCTGCATCCTTCGTTCTGAAAAATGGGTTTACTATATCCAAATCTACAATAACAGTCTTTATTCCGAGATTCGCCAGATAAAGTGCATAATTTACTGAAACCTCTGTCTTTCCGCTTCCAAAATGTCCTGCAAAAATATTTATTCTCTTATATTCTATTTTGTCAGTCATACTCCCTCCAAATTATATCTTAGTTAAATTGGCAAATTCAGCCATAAACCTCTTCATCCCTGCATCATCAAAAATCACTTCAATCTTTGAATCCTTTCCGCTTCCAGAAACATCAGAAACCACACCATCTCCAAATTTTTTATGTTTAACGCGATCACCTGTTGTAAGCTTTACATCCTTATTCTTTGCTAATGATGCAAGAAAACTACTGTTAACATCATTGGCATTATTAATCCTCTTTCCAAACACAGGTGCGGTCATATTACCTGCCGGTTTCTGATATGAAACAGCTCCCCTAGTGCTCGCCCTATTTTGAGCCGCTGCTTTATCATTTACAAATTCAACATTTCTTCTTGTTCTAGCAGTGCTTCTGTACTGTTCATTAAGGTCGTCAACCGTTTCTGGCGGCAATTCTCTTATAAACCTTGATGGTCTGGCATACTGAGTTGCACCAAAAGTCATTCTCTGCGCCGCATTTGTTATGTACAATTTCTCTTTTGCTCTTGTAATTGCAACATAACAAATTCTTCTCTCCTCTTCCATATCTGCTTCAGTATCCATAGACCTACTGCCAGGAAAAATCCCTTCCTCAAAACCAACCAGAAATACTACAGGAAATTCCAGTCCCTTCGCACTATGCATGGTCATGAGAAGAACATAATCTTCTTCGCCTGTTTCACTGTCAAGGTCAGACACCAATGCAACACTTTCAAGGAAAGCTATCAAAATCGTCTTATCTTCATCAAAATCGTCATCTATATCAGGTTCATAGTGCTCCGAAAACTCAACTGCAACGGATACAAACTCTTCAAGATTTGCTATTCTGCCCCTTGCTTCATCCGTATTTTCTTCCTCAAGTTCCCTTACCATCTTCGTTTCATTGTATATACTTCTTATAATTTCACTTAGTGACGCTGTTTCTTTATTTCTTGCTATTCTCTCCATTATATCAGCAAAATTTTTAAGTTTAGCNGATGACCGCGCAAGTGCAGGATATAAATTTGCATTTGTAATAACATCAAAAGCTGATATCCCTTTTTCAAATGCTATTGCACGTATATTTTCAAAAGTNACGTCACCAATACCCCTTTTAGGCACATTTATAACACGTTTAAGAGCATAATCATCACTCGGATTTTCCAACAATTTCAAATATGCTATAATATCCTTAATCTCTTTGCGGTCATAGAATTTATGCCCTCCTATTATACGATATGGAATAGAAGTTTTCATAAGATTTTCCTCCATCATACGAGAAAGGGTATTCATTCTGTACAAAACTGCCATATCCGAATACTTATATTTTCCACTGTCCACGAGCCTATTCATTTCAGAAACTATAAAGGCCGCCTCCACATGTTCATTATCTCCTTCATATCGGCAAACCTTTTCGCCTTGCCCATTTTGGGTCCAAAGTGCCTTTCCCTTTCTCACTTTATTATTTCCTATAACTGCATTGGCACTATCCAAAATATTTCCGGTTGAGCGATAATTCCTCTCAAGTCTTATCACAGTTGCATCTGGAAACTCATGTTCAAAATTCAATATATTGGTTATGTCAGCACCTCTGAAAGAATAAATACTTTGATCATCATCACCCACAACACATATATTGAGATGCTCTTTTGCAAGCATACTCACCAATTTATACTGAGTAACATTCGTATCCTGATATTCATCCACCATGATATATTTAAATTTATCTCTGTATTTTTCAAGCAAATCCTCATTATCCTCAAGAAGTTTAACTGTTTGAAAAATAATGTCGTCAAAATCCAATGCATTATTCTTCCTAAGTGTATTTTGATAAAGTTTATATATTNTTGATATTTTACTGTACCTATAGTCATTTGCATACTTTCTTTCAAATGAACTGTCACTCTCCATTTTATCTTTTGCTCGGCTTATAACTTCCTTAACTGAACGCGGAGTCATTTCCTTTTCACTTATATTGAGAGCTTTCATTGCATCCTTTATAACTGCAATGGCATCAGCTTCATCGTATATTATAAAGTTACGATCATAACCCAATCTTTCAATATCCATTCTTAAAATACGTGCACAACATGAGTGAAATGTTCCAATCCACATATTCACGGAAATATTTCCTAAAAGTTTATTAACCCTCTCTTTCATTTCAGCCGCCGCCTTCTTTGTGAAGGTTATTGCCAATATGTTTGAGGGTCTTATATAACAATCATTAATCATATACACAATTCTATGCGTAAGCACTCTGGTCTTACCACTACCAGCACCAGCCAAAATTAACAGAGGACCATCAGTTTGCAAAACCGCCTGCATTTGTTCATTATTCAATCCATCAAGATAATCCATTATTCCTCCCAGTTGCTCAAAATTTCAAGAACAGATGTTCATTATAATTCACTCCCGTTTTTCTGTCAATATTACAATTTACAGCTATTTAAAACGGATGGATTATAAAATCCATCCGCTTTCATTTTCACATTGAATTTTATGTTTAATCTTCAGGCTCTATCAACCCATATTCTCCGTCATGGCGTCTGTAAACTACATTAATAGTGTGAGTAGTCGCATTCATAAACACAAAAAACTCATGTCCAACTAGATTCATTTGAAGAATGGCTTCTTCAATATCCATAGGCTTCACAGAAAATCTTTTGGCTTTAATTACTCTGAATTCAGGTTCTTCATCAACAATTTCATTATCAATAAAATTATTTGGATCAAATGCATTTTCACGCAATTTTCTCTCAAGTCTGGTCTTATTCTTTCTTATCTGTCTCTCCAGAATATCCACTGCTTTATCTATTGATGAAAACATATCTTCACTGGAAGTTTCAGCCCTGAAAACAACTCCGCCATACGGAATAGTAACTTCAAATATCTGCAGATTTCTCTGAACTCCCATTGTAACGAAAACCTCTGTATCATCTTTAAAGAACTTTTGGAGTTTCCCGAGCTTTGCCTCTGCCCTCTCTTTAAGCTTGTTAGTCACTGCAATATTTTTCCCGATAAACGAATATTTCATATACCCAGCTCCTTCCTGATAGGAATATCTTAGTAACTATATTTTAACCTTTTCCCGCCGAAAAGTAAACCTTTTCATTACTCTCTATATATTGTATAATGTACATTTGGAGGTAATATTATGGAGGAAAATTTTAAGGAATCTTTGAAAAATATTTTTTCAACTGTGTGTGATGATGGCGCTAAAAATGACCCTATACAGCTTCACCCTTTGGTTCTTGCTTACATAGGCGATTCAATTCACAATTTATATATACGCTGTTATTTAGTGTCAAAGAATCTTACAAACGTAAACAATCTTCATAAACAATCCATATCTTATGTATCTGCTCATTCTCAATCAGATACAATACATTCTATTTTTGATAAACTTACAGAACGAGAACAGTATATAATGAAACGCGGAAGAAATGCGAAATCTGGAACAATACCTAAAAATGCTGATGTTACAGAATACAAATATGCAACAGGTTTCGAATCCCTTTTGGGCTACCTTTTCTTAAATAATGAAACAGACAGACTTTTTGAAATACTTAAAATGTCCACAGAAAAAGCAGGAGATTCTAATGAAAAATAAAAATGACAATAACACACCTCAGAAAAATTCCGAGGATAAAATAGAAGGAAGAAATGCCGTTTTAGAGGCACTTAAAGCTGGTCTTGAAATCAACAAGCTTTTTGTCCTGAAAGGCGAAGCTACAGGAAGTTTACGACAAATAATTTCCATTGCAAGAGCAAAGTCTGTCATGATGAAAGAAACAGACCGTGCTACTTTGGATTCAATGAGTGACACTTCAGCACATCAAGGCGTAATCGCAATGGTCTCTCCTGTTAAATATGTATCACTTGACGATATATTTGAAAAGGCCAATTCATTGAATCAGCCTGCTTTCATTATAATATTAGATGATATATGTGACCCAAACAACCTTGGTTCAATATTGAGAACTGCCGATGCAGTAGGCGCTCATGGTGTTGTCATTCCAAAACATAATGCTGCCGGGGTTACTTCAACTGTAGCAAAAGTATCTGCGGGAGCCTCCGCTCATGTACCTGTAGCAAGAGTGACAAACCTTGCCTCCTCCATTGATTACATGAAAGAAAAAGGGCTTTGGATTGCTGGTACTGATTTAACAGGTGAAAAACCATTTTTTCAAAGCGACCTTAAAGGACCTCTAGGCATTGTAATTGGCAGTGAAGGCAAAGGTATGGGAAATCTTATAACAAGAAAATGTGATTTCATTGTCAATATACCAATGTCGGGCAAAATCTCCTCACTTAATGCTGGTGTTGCCGCAGGAATTGTGCTATACGAGGCTTACAGACAAAGACAATCTTTATAATCCTTTTTTATAATTTCTATTCACTTTCAACCATTTAATACGTCCAAATTCTTTTATTGTATCCTTTTCCAAGATTTCAATATATTGAATTACATATTCAAGATCCTCTTCTGGATCTGGCTTACAGCTATAAAAACTCTTCTCAAAAAAGTTTTGGAGTTTTTCAAATTCAGCATTATCTATCTTTTCAAAAAACTGTTTTACTGTTTCTTTTTTCTCAATATTGTGACCCTTGATGGTCATTGTTATAATAAATCGCTTATAAAGATTTTCAGGTGTTTTTTCAGAAATCTTATTAGCCAATTTCTTCTGATTAAATTTCTTTATAACAAAGAATATTGCTCCCGCCGCTGTAATTGATAATGCCACTATTAATAAAATTTGCGGAAGATTTGATTCTTGTGGATTTTCCTGTTCTGGTTCTGTTGTCTCCTGTATCTGTTCCGTAGGTTCCAGAGTTTCTGTTTCAGGAGTGCTTGTCTCATCATTTGATGGTGCAGGGGTGGGAGTGTTGTCTGGCACAGGAGTTGGTGTTGTCTGCTGTGGCGGCGGAGTAATCTGACCAATATTGTTATTGATAATATTGGATCTAAAAGAATCTGCTGAAACCGGATCAAATGTAACCCATCCTAATCTTGGTAAATATACCTCAACCCATGCATGTAAATTTTCTGTTGTAACATTTACAACCTTACCATTTTCAGTATCATCAACTCTGTAACCTTTTACATAACGTGATGGCATATTTAAACTTCTGCACAATATTATCATGGAAGTTGCATAGTATGTACAATACCCTTCCTTATTTTCAAAGAGAAAATAACTAACCAAATCCTTATTTTTAGGGACATCACCTGGTTTAAGTGAATATGTATAATTTTCTTTAAGAAATTTTTCTATTTCCACCGCTTTATCATAGTCGCTAGTTGCATTTATTGTTATCTCTCTTGCAAGTGCCCTTACTGTTTCAGGTATCTCTTTTGGAATTTGAAGATAATAACCCTCATATTCTTTCATTGAATTATCAAACATTGAATATGCTCTGTAAGAACTCTCGCTTTCATATTCTGTAAAATAGCGCAAATTATCATCTTTAATTAAATCATAATAAGAGCCAGCATACTCAAACAACATATTTTTACTGTCATAGTAAATTCTTCCTGATTTCTCATAATAAATTTCCCCTACATTCTCATATGTATATATATTGTCCATTAATAGTTCCCCGAACAACGTTTTTTCTGAAGAAGCCTGCCCTGTGATTGTGTAGTTTTTCCGTTGATAAAGATATTCCATTCCACTAATCATTTTTTCATATCCATCAAATGAATATAATTGATTTCTTCTAAAATACTCTGACATTGTATATTTTTTACCATCATTAATATTTGATTTCCATATTAAATCTTCAAAGGTATCACACACTACCCCTCTTAAATACATACTATCAGTATTTTCCGGATTACTCGAATTGCTCTTCACCGAAAATTGATAACGGCTTTTAATATTAGTATCCCCTCCGATTTTACCATTTTGCTGCTCAAATCCCTCTAATGTAAAATCCTTTTGCCCACTAGGAAGCTGAAACTCACCTGTTTCAAGAAAGTTATTTATTCTTTCTGAAAAATCACTGTTAATCTCCATATTCCAAGTAAGCGTTAATATACTTGTTATTAACAATATTGCAGCCATAACTGGAAGCACATATTTAATCCATATCAACTTACCTTTGCTTTCAGGTTTATTTTTGTAAAACCAAAGATATAACAATGCAAACATTGCCAAAAACGCACCCACATAAAGTTCTGCAACTCTATCCTGAAAGAATAGCTCCAGACTGAGTAAATACACCAGAAACATCAATATTGATAAGTGAATATTTTTGATACGAGTATATACTACATGTATGGTCAACCCAACCACTATACATAAAAGCAATGTTGTAAGAGTTTCACTTATATATAGACTTTTATCCATCCAAAATATTTTACGATATAGTTGCGTAAACACAGAATTAAACAAACTTACTACATCACTCAATACTGGTACATATGCAATAGATGAAACTACATGTCCGACAACTATTCCAACAAATATAAGAAAACTTTTCCAATTATACGTAATAAGTTCTACAATCGCCACCGCCATAACAGCACAAATAAGTACAAGTAAAAAACTTTCACCAAGTGATATTTGCAATAAAAAAAGTTGGGACAGCCAAGCCGTAATCAATGATGTAAAGACAAGCAATCCGGCTCTGTTTTTTATTTTTTCCAATAAAGCCTTCATACTCCACCTCTCAATCCCTCAGTAACAATTATCTTATTGTTATTACCCTTGGATATTTGTAAAATATCTGTTTCTATGTTATTCACTTTTAGTGCCTTTATCAAATTATATATATCCGAAGTAACATTATTTGAAATATAGACAAATTTACTGTATGCCGCAGAATTTAAGAGGTATTTTTCAATCAACGAAAAATCTTTAACTAAATTTATCTCACTGCCTCTCTCAGTAAGATACATACCATACTCAACAAACGATTTTACATCATCACTGTCCAATATTTGATTTTTACCCTCATAAAGCAGAGTAACTTGCTCACTCAATCCAACTATATTCTTAACCAATGCAATTGCTACCTCACATGCACAGTCATCAATAACTTCAAGGGGTATACCTTGGCATTCCGTTAGATCCCCCACATAAACAAATGTCTTAGGGCAGAATTTGTTTTCATAATTATTTACAATTACATCATTATATTTTGCAGTTGCTTTCCAATTAATTCTATTTATTGTGTCTCCATATTTGTATTCTCTTAAATCAGAAATTGTTGTTTTATCCTGAATTTTACTCATTTTAGATTCTTTGCTCACAAACTCATTTGCCCCTGCTTTCTCTGTAAATCCAAATTTCTTAACAGCAGGTGTAACATATATTTTTTCCTTTATCCCTAATTTCACAGGAAATGAAAAAAGGCTAAAATAATCTCTTATTATTATCTTCTTGACACCCACTTCATAAACACCCTTTATAGCAGGTTTAAGAAACCGTGGATATACCCCTTTACCTGGAAAAATTGTTAATTTTTCTCTTGGTCCATTTTCATTTACAAGTTCAACTCTGGGATATATAAATATAAACTTATTTGTATACTCAAGATTTATGTTTGAACTCATGCCCTTTTCAATTACATATGCATCTATTTTTTGATTGTATTTTATGAAAAACACTCCAAATATTATCATTGAAATTGATATAAAAAGTATAATTATCATAAAAAAAGCAAACATCCAAAGCATTATATAACCAAGATACAATGCCGCGGCTGTAATTATTGCTGTTAAAAGTGTAAAAAACAACCCTGGTAAATTCTTCATATTGCCTCCTCAGATTTCAGTATAACCAATCACCTTATCCAATATGGGACAACTTACTATCAACAGGCACTTTTATATTTTTCAAAATAAATGACACAATTTGCTCAGGTTTAACTTCCTTAACCTTTGCTTCAGGTTTTAATATTATTCTGTGTGACAAAACATACTCNGCAAGGATCTGAATATCATCTGGCAGAACATAATCTCTTCCTCTGTAATAAGCAAGTGCTTGTGCCGCTTTTAACATTTGTATACTCGCTCTTGGACTTGCTCCAAGCAAAACATCTGAATTCTTTCTTGTCGCTGTTATTATGTCTAGAACATAACGTTTAACTGCTTCACTTATATTGATATTCTTTGTCTCTTCTTGAATTTTCACAATATCCTCTGGGCGTGCTACTGCTTCTATATGTTCAATAGCCTCTTCCTTTATAACTCTGTTTATCATGGAAAATTCATCTTTATAGCTTGGATAACCCAAAGACAATTTAAACATAAACCTGTCCATCTGCGCTTCTGGCAATGGGAATGTACCCAAATATTCTATTGGATTCTGTGTTGCAAGCAACATAAAAGGTTTGGGGACTTTTCTTGTATTTCCGTCTATCGTAACCTGTCCCTCTTCCATAACTTCAAGCAAACTTGATTGCGTTTTAGGCGAAGCTCTGTTTATTTCGTCTGACAAAATAAGATTGTTAAAAACCAATCCCTCTTTATATTCCATAGTACCTGATTTTATATTAAACATATTGAATCCTGTTATATCTGATGGAAGTACATCTGGTGTACACTGAATACGCCCAAATGAAAAGTCAAGTGACTTTGCCAATGCCTTTACCAATGTAGTCTTTCCTATTCCTGGTATGTCCTCTATCAGTACATGCCCCTCTGCCACCAAAGCAATTACAGTTAATACAACAGTGTCTCTTTTACCCACGATAACCTTTTCCACATTGTCCACTATGGAATGTAATACATTATTCAAAAATACGTCCTCCTACATCATTTAATTTTTCTTGTTAATAAATATATAAATACGATTATTATAAATATAATTATACCTGCACTAAGCACCCAAAACATATTGCTCATTATTTTTCACCTCTAAATGGTTCGTTTTTTTATTTTACCATACATTATTTAAAATTTCCACAAATACAAAATAACTATTTCCAAGAAAATAGTTATTTTGTATTTTAATTATTAAGTTTATTTTCAATTCTTAATGTGAACATCCGCCGCCGCATGAAGCACAGGCACTTGGAGAACATCCACTGCTCTCTTCTCCTGACACAACATATGCTATAACTTCGTTTACCTGCTGCATCATTGCTTCAAAACCTGA
>JGI994J12354_10004544_pt1 | contig 12410 bp, 15 predicted proteins | sample IntmicLarv3ML3BL_FD_12354 | JGI IMG/M metagenome (IMG submission 12354) | reverse complement strand
GTGACCGCCGATATAGCCAATATGCCGATGGCCGAGGCTTGCTGCGAAGCTCACCGCCTCCTCTACGCCCAGCCGGTCTGTGGCTGCCACATTCAAAATCTCCTCGTCGTCCAACTGACGGTTTACCACAACCAGCGGAATCCCCGTCTGCTGCACGTGAGCGATAAAGTCATCGTCCGAATCACTTTGACTCATGAGGATGATGCCGTCATAGCGATGGAAATTGATGGTGGAAAAGCCCTCTAGGTTGTCCAAGCCGTTGACGCTGACTGTGTAAGCGCTGCTGAGTACCTGATTGACGCTCTTAATTGCATCCACCAGAAAGCTTGCGCTGGTACCATTAAATATACTGGAGAAAAACAGGCCTACCGTGTAGGATTTTTGCTGCACCAGACTTCTGGCGCTGTGATTGGCAACGTATTTGAGCTCGGCAGCAATTTTTCGGATGTGCGCAATAGTCTCCGGTCGTACCGATGCACTATTATTGAGGGCCCGGGATACGGTAGTATGAGAAACCCCTGCCGCCCGAGCAACGTCTTTGATTGTGACCATTCTCCTTCCCCCTTCAAAGCAGATTGCAATGCTGCGTTTCAAGATTTGAAACGCAGCATTTCGCATTTTTACTTGGACAGAAATTCCGCCATGGCCTTCTGCTGTTCTTTCTCCTCAAAGCATTGAGAAAACAGCACCGACTCCAGTTGACCAGCCTGTTCGTTGTCCATCGAAGCAGCAGCCTGAAACAGCTGCTTGGAGAATTGAATCGCTCGCGGTGCAAAGCAGGCAATTTTTTCCGCCTCGCTGCAAACCTCTTCCATGAGATGCTGCACAGGATGAATCTGGGAGACCATGCTAAACTGAAGCGCCTCCGGCCCTCGAATCCGCTTGCCGCTGAAAATCATCTCCTTGGCCTTGCCCTCGCCCACAATGCGGGTCAAGCGGCGGGTGCCGTCAAAGCCAGTTGTGATACCCAGCCCTGTCTCCGGCAGAGAAAAAATCGCCGTTTCTGCCGCAATGCGAATATCGCAAGCCATAGCAAGCTCGCAGCCGCCGCCCAGTGCCCAGCCGTTAACTGCCGCAATGGTGGGAATGTGAAGATTTTCCAGACGGCGAAGCACCCGGCGACCAAGATTGCTATAGGCCTGCGCTTCGGTCTTGGTCATGTCCTTCATCTCATTGATGTCCTCACCTGCGGCAAAGGCCACGCCTGCGCCGGTGATGACCAGACAGTGCAAATCAGACTGCTCCACCACCTCAAGATGCTTGTCAAGCTCTTGTAGCAGTGCCGTATTAATCGCATTAAAAACTTCAGGACGGTTTAACGTTAAAAAACCTACGTGCTCCTTGCGCTCAAAAGTAATCAACATATGACGTACCTCCAATATTTTAATAGGCGCCTTCACAGAAGGCGTATATTTTTCTTCTGTATATGCAGGGGATTATGGCGGAGACAGTGTGCCACGCAAGCGATTTTTAGTTGAGAGCCTCGTCCATAGCCTGCGCTGCAGCCTTACCTGCGCCCATAGCCAGAATCACCGTGGCTGCACCTGTGACTGCATCGCCACCGGCATAGACCTTCTCCCGTGTGGTGGCGCCTGTGTCCTCCTGTGTTACGAGGCAACCCCATTTGTTGACTTCCAGACCCTCGGTAGTTTTTGAAATCAGTGGATTGGGCGAGGTACCGATGGAGATAACCACCGCATCAACCTCAATCTCAAAGTTGCTGCCCACTACTTCCACAGGGCGGCGACGACCGGAAACATCCGGTTCACCAAGCTCCATGCGCACGCACTCGATGGCACGCACACAGCCTTTTTCGTCACTTAAAATCCGCACCGGGTTGTTCAACAGCTTAAAGTCGATGCCTTCCTCCTTGGCGTGGTGCACTTCCTCTGCCCGGGCTGGAAGCTCTTCCATGGAGCGGCGGTAGATGACGGAGACTTCATCGGCGCCCAAACGCATGGCGCAGCGAGCCGCATCCATGGCAACGTTGCCGCCACCGACTACGGCGACCTTCTTATGCTTTTTCATGGGCGTGTCATAGGCATCATCATAGGCGTGCATCAGGTTTGTACGGGTTAGGTACTCGTTGGCAGAGTAAACGCCCACCAGCGCTTCACCTTCGATGCCCATAAAACTAGGCAAGCCTGCGCCGGAACCAATGAACACCGACTTGAAGCCCTCTTCAAACAACTCGTCCACGGAAACCGTGCGGCCAACAACCATGTTGGTCTCGATGGTCACGCCAATTGCTTTAAGTCCCTCAATCTCACGAGCCACAATTGCCTTGGGCAGGCGGAACTCGGGGATGCCGTATACCAGCACGCCACCGGCGGTATGAAATGCCTCAAAGATTGTCACATCGTAGCCTTTACGTGCCATGTCGCCGGCGCAGGACAGTCCGGCAGGGCCGGCACCGACCACGGCAATTTTATGGCCGTTTTTCTCAATCCGAGCGGCAGTGACTGCAGCGTTGACCATGTGCCAGTCAGCGGCAAACCGTTCAAGACGGCCAATGGCTACGGGCTCGCCCTTGATGCCCCGCACGCACTTTGCCTCACACTGAGTTTCCTGCGGGCACACACGGCCGCAGACCGCAGGCAGCGCATTGGTGGTGGTGATGATTTCATGCGCTTTTTCAAATTCTCCCGCTGCAATGGCACCGATGAACTCTGGAATTTGCACATTCACCGGGCAGCCGTTCACACAAGGGCGGTGCTTGCATTGAAGGCAGCGCTGTGCCTCCTCGATTGCCATTTCCGGCGTATAGCCCAGCGTGACCTCCGCAAAGTTTCTGGCTCGAACCAGAGGCTCCTGCTCAGGCATGCTTACCTTCTCTAATGCCATGTTAGCCATGTGCAGACACCTCCTTCAAACGGCGGCATTCGTGTTGTTCCTCATCACGATACATGCCGTTGCGAGCGATAAGCTCGTCAAAATCTACCTGATGGCCGTCAAACTCAGGACCGTCTACGCAGGCGAATTTCACCTGACCGCCCACGGTCACCCGACAGCCGCCGCACATGCCTGTGCCATCAATCATAACCGGATTCAGACTGACCACTGTGTGCACGTCGTATTCCTCGGTCACTTTACAAATGAATTTCATCATGGGCACAGGGCCGATGGCGATAACCACATCGTATTGCTCGCCTGCGTCCAGAAGGCTGCGCAACTTGTCAGTAACGAAGCCCTTTTCTCCATAGCTTCCATCGTCAGTGGTGATAAACAGGTGATTGGAGACAGAGCGGAACTCTTCCTCCAGAATCACAATGTCCTTAGAGCGGAATCCTGCAATCACGTCCACGTGTGCGCCCTGCTGGTGAAGCGCCTTCGCCTGCGGGTAGGCAATGGCACAGCCCACGCCGCCGCCAATGACGCAAGCCCGACGAACGTCACCCAGATGACTGGGCTCGCCCAGCGGGCCGACGAAGTCGGAAACACTCTCCCCGGCCTCTAAACTCGCCAGCATTTTTGTGGAATTACCCACATGCTGAAAAATAATTGTGACTGTTCCGGCTTCCGGATTGGTATCGGCAATCGTCAGTGGAATCCGCTCGCCAAATTGGTCGATGCGGAAAATAATAAACTGGCCGGCCTTTGCCTTGGCCGCCACCTTTGGTGCCTCGACTTCCATCAAGGTTACCGTGTCACTTAAAATGCGTTTTGATGCAATGCGGTACAAATTCATTCTCTCCTTCACATTGGTGCAATTCCAAGGGTTTGCGCAGCTGATATTCAAAATATATGACGGAAATTGCTTGCAGTCGATTCTGCCCTGCAAGAGACGATTTCCTTCATTATATAATAGAATATATTATCAGATTTTCTGTGCCTTGTCATGATTAAATTTGATTATCTTAAAAATATCAATATCCTTCTCTCTTTTACACATACAAATAAAGAATAATAGTCATGAAAATCATTTATTTTACAAAGAGGCATGTGGTATGCTACCTTATCTTTATACCAAAGACAGCTCCGAGTTTTATTGGCATGTTTGGCTCAACTCCTTGCTTGCCAATATCCGTCCTTTCATTGGAGCAAAATACCCTAGCTTCATTTTCCTTCCTGTTGGAAAAGCGCCCTGAGTTTCGTGCACTCAGGGCGTTTTTCCTGCCCAAAAATAGGTTGCCGCATTTAACACCGACCATGTAAATCATTTGCTTGCGTTCTATTCTTTTGTATGATATAATTCTAACGTTAATTAAATAACCTATCTTTAGTGGGCAAATCGATAAACAATTGACAAACTTCCTCTCTTTTGTACGCTTAAAAGCAAAAACTGCGTTTTTCTCTTAACAATCATTAGAAAAAAATCCTTATTTTTCGAAAATATCTTGCAATCAGCCGGGAAAAGAGATATATTTAATTGTAGGATACCAACACAATGGTCACTGAGGAAGCCGACAGTCTTTGGCTTCTTTTTGATGGTATCGGCACAATCCCCCAAGCACCAGGCATCATGTTTTGCATTAAGAAAGGATGATAACAAATGAGAGACGTAGTAATCGTGTCAGCAGCTCGCACCGCATTAGGTAGTATGGGTGGAAGCCTTGCAGGCGTTTCCGCTGTTGATCTTGGCGTTACTGCCGCAAAAGCCGCAATTGAAAGAGCAAATATCAAGCCTGAACAAATCGACGAAGCCATTATTGGTAACGTTTTGTCCGCCGGCCTGGGCCAGAACGTCGCCCGTCAGGTTCTTCTTGGCGCCGGTATCCCCAACACAGTTCCTGCTTTTACTATTAATAAAGTTTGCGGTTCCGGTCTGCGCACCGTTGAGCTAGCGGCTCAAATTATCAAGGCTGGCGATGCAGACATTATTCTGGCCGGCGGCACAGAAAACATGTCTGCTGCCCCTTATCTCCTTAGCGGTCACCGCAACGGCATCAAGATGGGCAATGACAAGCTTGTTGACTCCATGATTACCGACGGTTTGTGGGACGTTTACAACAACTATCACATGGGCGTTACTGCTGAAAACATTGTTGCACAGTACGGCATCACCCGGGACGAGCAGGACGACATGGCTGTTGCCAGCCAGAATAAAGCTGAGGCTGCCATCAACGCCGGTCGCTTCAAGGACGAAATCGCACCTGTTTATATCCCCCAGCGCAAGGGTGACCCCAAAGTCTTCGACACAGATGAGTATCCCCGCCTCGGCGCAACCAAGGAAGCGCTGAGCAAGCTTGGCCCCGCCTTCAAGAAAGAGGGCTCTGTTACCGCCGGTAACGCATCTGGCATCAATGACGGCGCTGCAATGATGATTGTCTGCTCCAAGGAGAAGGCCATTGAGTTGGGTCTGCCGATTATGGCCACTATTAAGGGTTATGCTTCCGGCGGTGTGGATCCCTCTGTGATGGGTCTGGGCGTTGTGCCTGCTGCCGAGAAGGCTATGGCGAAGGCCGGCATTACCTCTGCCGATTTGGATCTTGTGGAAGCCAACGAAGCGTTTGCTGCGCAGGCTCTTGCTGTCTGCCGCGATTTGAAGTTCGACATGACCAAGGTCAATGTCAACGGTGGCGCAATCGCTCTTGGTCACCCCATCGGCGCATCCGGCGCCCGTATTCTGGTTACCCTCCTCTTCGAAATGCAAAAGCGTGATAGCAAGCTTGGCCTCGCCACACTGTGCATCGGCGGTGGCATGGGCACTGCACTTGTCGTAGAGCGGTAATGGATAGAAGTGTATAAAAGGAAAGGACTGATTCTCTACTATGAGTAAGACCATCACTGCGGCGCAGGCCGCCGAATACGTCAAAGACGGGATGACCGTCATGGTAGGCGGCTTCATGGTCAACGGCACACCTGAAAACATCTGCAATGCCATCGCTGCGCAAGGTACGAAAAACTTGACAGTCATCGCTAATGACGGCGGTTTCCCCGGCAGGGGCGTTGGCGCCCTCATCACTGCCGGATGCGTCAAAAAGCTGATTGTTTCACACATCGGCCTGAATCCTGATGCAGGCGCAGGTATGAAAGACGGCTCCATCGAAGTCACTCTGGTTCCCCAGGGGACTTTGGCTGAGTGTGTTCGTGCCGGCGGCGCAGGCCTGGGCGGCGTTCTTACCCCCACTGGTTTGGGTACTGATGTTGCTCTGGGCAAAGAAGTAATCACCATCGATGGCAAAGAGTTCCTGCTTGAAAAGGCTCTGAAGGCTGACGTGGCGCTCATCGGCGCTTCCCGTATGGATGAAGATGGCAACATCTTCTATGCTGGCACCACCCGCAACTTCAACCCCATGATGGCTACCGCTGCCGACGTAGTGATTGCTGCTGCTCCCGTCATTGAGCCTATTGGCGCTTTGAAGGGTGAGGAAATCGTAACACCTTGCATCTTTGTAGACTATATTGTAGGAGGTGAGGCATAATGGATCCTCGTGTTAAAATTGCGACTCGTGTAGCGAAAGAGCTCAGTAACGGCGATGTCGTCAACCTTGGCATCGGCGTGCCCACCATGGTCGCCAACTACATTCCCGAAGGCTTCCGCATTTACCTCCAGTCCGAGAATGGTATTATTGGCATGGGCGGCTCTCCTGCTGAAGGTCAGGAAAATCCAAATATCGTCAACGCTGGCGGCGCTCCCGTCACAGTTGTTCCCGGCGCTGCTTTCTTCGACAGCTCCATGAGCTTCACTATTATCCGCGGCGGTCACGTTGATTTGACCGTGCTGGGCGCTTTACAGGTTGATGAGACCGGCAGCCTGGCCAGCCATATCATCCCAGGTAAAATGATTCCCGGCATGGGCGGCGCTATGGATTTGGTTACCGGCTCCAAGAAGGTCATCATTGCTATGACCCACGCTGCCAAGGGCAACGAGCCTAAGATCTTCAAGAAAATCACTCTCCCCTACACCGCCGTTAACAAGGTGAACATGATTATCACCGAACTGGCTGTTATTAAAGTGACGGATAAGGGCCTGGTGCTCACAGAAATCGCCGAAGAAACCACTGTGGAAGAAGTTCAGTCCCTGACAGAGGCCACACTGACCGTCTGCCCCAATCTGAAAACATTCTAATTTATTCTATTGAAAACAACGCAGGTGTATCGCCTGCGTTGTTTTTTCGTTTTTCTTGCCTTCTCTCCTGCCATACCTCAAGTGAAGATAAGCTACCGTACTATTCAAAAGCACTTGCGCTCTATCACGGAAATTTTCTCCCCCGGTTTGCCAGCAAGCTTTGGGTCATCCCTCTGGCCATCCACTATCACATTATTTTCACCCAATCCATCAGCCACTATGTAGAGCTTTTGTTTGAGCTTGGTCACTACAGCGATGCAGTTGATGTGTGCGGTAAAGCCGCCATAATTGAAACTTATGACGAAAATATTCAAGCACCTTTGTCTGTGACTTTGGTTTTTTCCGTCAGGTGTACTATCTGGATGTCCGGCGACCTGCCTGCATTGGCTCCCGTGTCCACTTGGCGCTCATTACCCTTGCGCCGAAAAGCAATAATCCTTTCTTCCTCGGTTTTTTGAACGACGACATGGGTCGTTTGCTCCATGTTCTACGTTCAACCCTTCAGCGAGGCGATGTGATTTCTTGCTACAGCGGCGCACAATTTGTGCTGCTACTCCCTTCTTCCAACTACGAAGACAGTGAGATGATTTTGGAGCGGATTCTCCCAAATTTTCGCAAGGTTGCCCAAAAACAAGAGCTCAGTGTCGCATTTAAACTCCAGCAGCTTGAATGCACTATATGATGCATGTCGTTTCAAAACCTTTTGATCTGTATTGACCGCATTATCCAGCAAGAATAGTCCCAGTTAAACAATAAAATCCCCTTCTGAACGTTTTTGTTCAGAAGGGGATTTTGCTTTACAGCGCTTTCTCCTTTTGCATATAATGCAAAGTATTTATACTTTACATCGCTTATCGGTAAATAGTTTCCGCTGTGTGTAGTATTTCAATAATTTCCGTTGCTGTCATGTCAGTCAATTTTTCCAACACAGCAATTGTTGAAGTAGCTGTTTCCACGAGCATAAACCCTGCGTTATAGGAATCTGCAATTTTTTTGCGGCTCTCACCATCTTTTGCACTATAGCTGTACTCGATTGAACAGTGTTCCCACTCCTCGTACATGCCATAGTAAACCAGCGTGAGCTTGGGGCTATCCCATCCTATGTTTGGCATCTCATAAACTTGGCCATCCTGCGTCGAAAAAACAGTGCGCACAGTATTGCTGCCCGGGTCCCAGAATTGGGAGCCCTGTTGGCCAATGCGGCCAGCACTCAAATCCTCGGAAATAGCCAGATAGAGCTGCCGGGTTTCCTCGGCTGTGAAGATAGAATCGTTGAATATTTGCGCACTATGGTTTGACTTTTGAGCCCAACTGCCAATGGAAAAACTGCTCTGGATGAAGTCGTTCATTTGAATGCTGGGTGGGAAGAACTTGTTTCTCAAGTAGTCGGGACGGTTAATGAGTTGCAGCAGTTTGTGGGCTGCATAGCTCGGATTGCTCATATTTTCCATGGTGTAGGGCACTGTATATGCCCGTGTCATGTCCGAGCCGTCCTTCAGCTGGTACGTGATAGTGATATTGTAGGCGTTGTTGTAATCTTCCACTTCGCTGCGGTGGTTTAAAATCGCCTGATGCACGTCGGTGAGAGCTTCAATCTCCTCCACTGTGCTAAAATCATTGTGGCGATAGCCAGCCGTGTCATTGCCGATTGTGTGAAGACCCGAAACTTGGATGCTCTCCACCTGTTCCGGAGCGGGCACACGGCGTTCAAAGCCAGACAGGTCTAAGCGAATACCCACAAACAGCACCAGCATAACCAGAGCGTAACCCATGGCACCCTTGAAGCCTTTTTTCAGCACCCGGAAGCTCTTTTGAAGCAGCATTTCCGCCACATAGTAGCCCACAAGACCCCATAAAACCATCGCCACATAGAAGAATACGTCATTGTAAATGCCGAAGATTGCCATAGTAAAAAACGCCATGCCGCTGCCGAAGAAGAAGGCGATGCCATAACGGAACACAGGTTTTGCCTGCCGGATAGCAATGACGTCACCGGCGGTTTCCAACTGTCTGCGGCGGTAGATGAGCAGCGCTGCCACTGCAAACACGCAGCCGACCGCCCCGTAAACAACAATCCAGAATGTTGCGGCTTGATTTGCCAGCGACCAGGAATCCACTTTCTCCATTAGACGCACCACGGGAGTGAGGTTCATGGCCACCTCTGAAATTCTGGAAACACTGCGGAAACCATAAAGCATCAGCGTGAGCATCTGCTGCACAATAAAGATGAGCACTAGGAAGAAAAAGTTCCAAATCACATAAAACGCTGGCAACGCCACAACATGGCCGGCAAACTGGGCGCAAAATACAGCAAAGGAGAAGAAAAACAGGACAATTAATGTCATGTAGACGAAGTTCAGGAGAATGACGCTTATGTTCACCTCGCCCAGATAGAGCTCGAATACCAGCGTTAACACTGCTAGTACTGCATTTGGAATGATGAAATAACTCATACCTGCGGCGTAGTGGGTGAGAAAGTGACCCTCCCGCTTAAGGGGCAGTGCGTGAAGCCCATTGGCGGAACGAGAATGATAGAGGTAGTTAAATAAAGTCATCGCAGCCAGCACAGCGAAAATAAACGCAACCACAGGCGTCATAGCGGTAAAAAAGTAGATTTCTTCGTTGGCGAACTCTAAGGCATTCCGACCATAGCTGTGGCCATAATTCTGCACCACTGACACCAACGGGAAAAGATATACGAGAAAATAGGTGAGCCAAATGGGCCAACCTCGTTTCAGGTCGTGGATATACAAAGTTTTGTTAAAGAATGATTTCCCGGACCACATAGTCTTCACCTCCCAGCTCATAAATAAAGATTTCTTCCAGCGTCAGCGGAATCACGTCCACCAACAGGGGATTAAACACTGACATACGGGTTTTGATTTCCTCTGTGCTACCTCGCACTATGAGAGTGTGCACTCGACCAAGTTGGGCGCTGTGTAGCACTGTGAGGTCAGCAGGCAACGCTGGCATCTCGCCGTCAAACACCACTTGCAGCTTGACCACCGAACCCTGTAGCTCCGCCAGCGAGCGCTCCAGCAATACTTTGCCGCAAGAAAGGATACCCACATGATCGCACACGTCTTCCAGCTCACGCAGGTTATGGGAGGATACCAGCACGGTGGTTCCATGCTCCACCACATCGTTCATGAGCAGCGACCAGACCTGCCGACGCATCACCGGATCAAGGCCATCCACCGGCTCGTCGAGTACCAGTAAATCCGGCCGACAGCAAATGGAAAGCCAGAAGGCGCTCTGCTTCTGCATGCCTTTGGATAGACGGCGGATTGCAGATTTTTCATTCACCACGGAGAAAATTTCCTTCAACGCCTCATAGCGTTTTACATCGAAATTGGGATAAAAGCCTTTGAAAAAGTGCATCATATCCCGGGTGCTAGCAGACAAATGATAGTACACATCGTCGGGGATGGAGGCGATGCGAGCCTTCACTTCTGGATTTTCATAAATTGTCTGTCCATCAGCGGTAATGGTGCCCTCATCCTGCCGATAAGCGCCGGTAATGTGGCGGATAATCGTGGATTTCCCTGCACCGTTTGGACCGACCAGTCCGTAAATGGAGCCCTTTGGCACGGTCATAGTCAGGCTGTCCAGCGCCCGAAAGCCTTCAAAGGTTTTCACCACCTGATTTACTTCAATTTTCATCCTGACTCACCTCGTTTCCTGATTGCACTGTCAATCGGTTTAGCCGGAGCTTGAGCTCGCCCTCTGCCACGCCCAAAAAGAGCAACTCGCCGGTGACCTTGTCCCAAACCGCCAACAGTTCTTCCCGTCGCTGAGGCGAAATATCCGCCCGGGCAGCCACAAAGCTACCCTTGCCCAGTACCGAGTAGATATACCCCTCCTGTTCGAGTGCCTCGTAGGCTCGCTGAATCGTGTTTGGGTTGATTGCCATGCTTGATGCCATCGTCCGCACGGAGGGAAGTTTTTCTCCTTCCTTCAAACCGCCGGAAATCATCAACGATACCAAGCCCTCCTTCACTTGCTCGTAGATGGGCTTGGCATCCCTGTAGTTTAACTGAAGCATGACGTCCTCCTTTCCTGACACTGTTCCAAGTGTATTATGTGTATTATGCGTTCTAGTACAGTTATATTACCATTGCCTTCCACTTTTGTCAATCATTATTTTAAATTTTTTCAGGGAATCGCTGCTCTGTTACATAAAAAACGCTACTATGCCGTATCAGCAAATCCGCTCCATAGCTTCGCCACATGAAAAAACTCCGCCTGACGGCCGGAGCTTTTAATGCTTTCTACATTGAATTTATAGGATTTTCTTGCTATAATGAGTACAATATTATAAGTGAAGGCGGTTTTGACTTTGAAAAAGCGAACCATCAAGTTCCAAATGAATGCGCCCTGCATTCTGTGGTTGACCATTATTAGCTTTGTCATCCTGCTCATCAGCGAACTTATGCCCCTTGGTGTTAACAGGCTCTTGGCCTGCTACAAGACCTCCTGGACTGACCCGTTGCAATACCTGCGGCTGTTCACCCACGTTCTCCCCCATTCAAGCTTAGCTCACTTCAGCGGAAATTTCCTGCTGATTCTGGCCCTTGGCCCACTGGTGGAGGAAAAGTACGGCAGTAGCCGGATGCTTTTGATGATTTTAATTACTGCATTGATTACCGGCTTGATTAACATCTTTTTCTCGCCGAACACGGCGGTGATTGGCGCATCGGGGCTTGTGTTCATGCTGATTTTGCTTGCAAGCTTTGTCAATGTACGAGCCGGAGCGATTCCTGTTACCGTGATTTTGGTGGCCGTGCTCTACATTGGGCAGGAAATTGTCACCGGCCTGACCACCAAAGACACCATCTCCCAACTCAGCCACGTAATTGGCGGCCTCTGCGGTACTGCCTTTGGGATTATTTTTCATAAAAAAGCATAGCGGTAATCATAGAAGTGGCGCGCCAATGGCAGAGTCGCAAGGACACTTTAGCCTCTAGATCACGGCAAACCGAATATGAAGAACAAGAGCGCAGGAGTCTTCCTGCGCTCTTGTTATATTATGCTTGCTGCTCCGCCTATAACTCTGGCGTATATAGCTGCCGCTGGTGTAGTTGTTGAGGTTGCTCACGCCGGATTCGTTGATGTTGAGCTCAGTGTCCACTTGCGGATTACCCCACTCATCGCCCACATCATCATAGATGTAGCTAATTTGGCGATAGGCGCTGTTCCCTTGACTGGCTTTTTTTCAGAAACTTTCACCTCTAGGCCAGTTGGTGTCCTTATGGACGCTCGGCTTTGGTGCGCCACTTTTACTATTTTCTCGCCTTAGCCAGTGTGACAGCGCACACATCAGCTGCTCCAGCCATACGCAGCATGCGAGCTGCCTCTGCCAAAGTTGCGCCGGTGGTGACCACGTCGTCCACCAGTA
>JGI994J12354_10004543_pt1 | contig 12419 bp, 10 predicted proteins | sample IntmicLarv3ML3BL_FD_12354 | JGI IMG/M metagenome (IMG submission 12354) | reverse complement strand
ACGGCACAAGAATGCAGGTTTATTCCGACGGCAGTTATATTTCGGAAAATAAATTAGTTAAAGTTGTGCGGATTGAGGGCGAAAAAGTTATAGTGAACGAAGTAAACAACAATTAAAATTTGCACGGCTCACAAACGACAATGATTAAATTTTTTATATAAATATTTTAAGGGGTGATTTTTATGAACGATGTTATAGCTATTATATTTTTTGCTTTTCTGTTTATAATTTTTATTGTTATTTTTTCTTTCGTTCCTTTCGCATTGTGGCTTTCGGCAATCGCGGCGGGCGTTAATGTCAGTATTTTTACGCTTATCGGAATGAGATTGAGACAAGTAAGACCGTATTTGATTGTAAGACCGTTAATTAAAAGTCGCAAAGCGGGGCTTGAGATTACGATTAATCAATTGGAATCCCATTATCTTTCGGGCGGCAGAGTTGACAATGTTGTTAATGCATTAATCGCCGCTCACAGAGCAAATTTGGATTTAAGTTTTGAAAGAGCCGCCGCCATTGACCTCGCGGGGCGTGACGTTTTTGAAGCGGTCAGAATGAGTGTTACTCCTAAAATAATCGAAACACCTTGGATTTCCGCCGTTGCGATAAACGGTATCGAAGTCAAAGTTATCGCGCGAGTTACCGTTAGAGCAAATCTTGCGAGATTGGTCGGCGGAGCGGGCGAAGAAACAATTATCGCGAGAATCGGTGAAGGTATCGTCACTACGGTAGGTTCTTCACAGTCGCATAAAGATGTTTTGGAAAATCCGGACAGCATTTCGCAAACAGTTTTGAGTAAAGGTTTGGATTCCGGAACGGCGTTTGAAATTTTATCTATCGACATCGCAGATGTTGACGTCGGAAGAAATATCGGCGCACAATTAATGACTGAGCAAGCCGAAGCGGATAAAAAAATCGCACAGGCGAAGGCTGAGGAAAGACGCGCAAACGCCATCGCGAGCGAACAGGAAATGAAAGCGAAAGTTGAAGAGATGCGCGCAAAATTGGTTGAGTCGGAATCTCAAATACCGCAGGCAATCGCACAAGCTTTGGTTGACGGCAACCTCGGCGTTTTTGATTATTATAACGTAGAAAATAAAAAAGCTGATACAAAAATGAAAGAATCTATCGGGAATATCAGTACATCGGGTAATCTCACGCACAATACTTGAAAGTGAATTAAATTAAAGCCTTAATGTAAAAGATATTTATTTTACGTTAAGGCTTTTTTGGAGCGAAAATTTTTCTGAAATTTTTTTGATTACATTTTTTTGTAAAATTAATAAATTTTGGAGTTTTATATTTTGGCATTTTGTAGTAGAATAATTAGTAAGCTGTTAGACCTAAACTTGTTTGAATATTTTTTTACTTTAAGAGAGATATGTTTAATACACTTTAAGAGTCGTGAGACTTGAACATCAAAAGATTTTTATTAGGGAGGCATTTATGTTAAAAAAATGCGTTATCAGTATTTTTTGCGTACTTATTTTTTTTAGTTCCGTAAAAGTTTCGGGGAGTCAAAACATCACCGCTTTTTATAATGATTCCGAAATCACTTTCGACACATCACCTTTTATAGAAGAAAGTCGCGTACTCGTTCCCATAAGAGCCATTACCGAAAAATTCGGCGCAGAAGTAAAATATTTTTTTTCGTTGGAAGCAAAAACAGTTATAATTTCTTTGACGAATATAAAAGTAGAATTAGCCATAGATTCAAAAAAAGCGATTGTCAACGGTCAATCGGTGGATTTGGATGTTGCGCCGAAAATCGTAAACGACAGAACTTATTTGCCGTTAAGATTTATTTCCGAAACTTTTGAGAAAAAAGTTTTTTGGTCTGATGCCGACAGAATGATTAATATTTATTCGTCGGATAAAGTACCGTTTGAAACGCCGAATGTCACGGCTGACACAGATTGGATTTATGCTCTTTCGGAAGAAAAGTTTACGGAAATGTATTTTGACGGAATCGAATACAGTAAATATTCGGATATGGAGATTGTTGCGTTTGCCGACGTTCTTTTTAAATATACTTTGGGCGAATGGGGCGAAAATTATAAAGAAGCTCTTGCCAAACGCGAAGCCGAGATGAATATTTTATTGGAAGAATACGCGATGTTGGCAGAAGAATATGAAGATATGACGGGTGAAAAGTTGGAGTTTAAAGATATGAAATTTGATTTCGGCGACCACATTTTAAACGGCGCGCATTATAACGCAAATTCTTTCGGGGACGGCACTCCGCCTTTGGCACTCAATATCAGAATTTTGGCGGAAAACCCGCATTATTATTTATTTGAAGACGTTGAGTTTAATAAAAAAATCGCCAAAGTGTATGACGGAAAATTCGGGCGATATTTAAAATTTGAAATTGACGACTATAATTTATTTGTTGTGGTACCGCATGACGAAAAATTAAAAGAGGGCAGTTCCTACATTTTTATATGCTGTATTCACGATGCGGAAAGCAACACGTTAATCGGAAGTTGCTTGGGTTGGTTTCATGATTTTATATAACAAATAAAATTTCATATTGCTCTCGGAAAGTATTTTATAAAATAGACCTGTTCGGAAACCTGAACAAGCAGCCCTCAAAGCGCGTTAAAGCATCGCGGCTTGAGGCTGCAAAAAGGTGGTTTCCGAACAGCTTTAATTAAAAAATATGTATAGAGTTTTGAAAATGCGGTTCGCTTTTATTTTTTTAATTCGGTAAAATCGAGTGTTTTGACTTTTCGAGAGTAAATATCACATTTAAAGGAGGTTTGCATAATGAATAAAAGATTGGTAACCATATCAAAACTTTTGAGTTTGGTATTAAGACACAGACCCGAAGTTATCGGGATAACTCTTGATAACAGCGGTTATGTCGATGTAAATGAATTAATTCAAAAAATAAATGCACACAAAAATATAAAATTAGATTTAAGAACTTTAAAAGACGTCGTTGACAATAACGATAAAAAAAGATTTGCTTTTAATGCGGATTTTACAAAAATCCGAGCAAGCCAAGGACACAGCATCGATGTTGATGTTGAATTTGAAAAAATAAATCCGCCCGATATTTTATATCACGGAACAGCGAAACCGACGATTGAAAAAATTTTAAAAAGCAGCGGACTTGTTGCAAAAAATCGGCTTTATGTTCATTTATCCGGCGATACGGAAACCGCCAAAAATGTTGGGCGACGCCACGGAGTCCCCGCGATTTTAATTATCGACGCAAAGCAAATGCATCAGGACGGATTGGATATTTTTATATCCGCGAACGGCGTTTATTTAACAAAAGAAGTGCCTTTGAAGTATATAACAAAGTATGAAAAAGAATTTAACACGTTAGATTAAAATTTAAAAAGGAACGTTTGGGTGAAAAAAATATACATGCAACCGTATCAAACCTGTTTGGAAATCTGAACAAGCTACCTCAAACTGCGTTAAAGCATCGCAATTTGAGGTAGCTGTCGGCAAAAAGGTGCTTTCCGAACAGCTTTATTGATTATGTTTAACAAATAATTAAAAATCAAAGAATTTAAAAACGAAGTGTTTGATAAATAATCATCGCAAAATTATTTATTTCAAGCGGGAAAATCAGTCGCAATATCAAAACCGCAATTAAAACAAACACCCAAACTCACCTGTCAAAGCAACGGCGAAAAAAATAGTAATTGTCAAATCAATTCTTTTAAATCCGATTGAAAACACAGCGGACGAAAATTGGATTTCAAAAACATATCAACGAAAATATTTCTAAAATAATACCTATCACGAGAAACTTCTTGAATAATACAGCTTGGTTTGATAAACTTACACAAGATAAAATACTAATTCGGCGTTAAGATAAACGTCTTGGATTGAACTTTGCTAAACTTTTTGAGTTCAAGCGCGGTTCTTTTCATCTAAGTGAACCACCTCGTCACAAGCGGGCAAGGTGGTTCACTCGCGGGCATTCGCAAATGTGAGAGCAAGCTGTTGCCATCGCGAAAATAAAATAAAAAGGACGTTTTTACGCATGAAAAAATATGCAAACGTAATAGTTTCAATAAATAATAAAGAAGTTGACCGAATTTTTACATATAAAATACCCGATAAATTTCAAAATACGATTGAAATCGGTATGCGCGTCCTTGTGCCTTTCGGGAATAGAAAACAGCCGATGGACGGCTTTGTTATGGATTTTTCAAATGAAATTGATTTTGATGAAAGCAAACTCAAAGAGATTTTGGTTTTACCGGACGCGACGCCGTTTTTTTCGCGCGGCATGATTTCGCTCGCTCATTGGATGAAAGAAAAATATTATACGACTTTGGCGAGTTGTTTAAAATGCATAATGCCCGCCGGAATGAATGTTAAATCAGATTTTATTTATTCGGTTTCGGATATTAAAAATGAAAAGTTTACGAAGAAAACACAGGACGTAATAAATTATATTTTGGATAACGACAATAAAGTCGCGTTTACGGAACTTGAAGAAAATTTCCCGAATGTTTTTAAGACGCTGAAGCCTTTGGAAGAAAAAAAAATCTTAGAAAAAATTCCGGTTTCAAAAGTCAAAGATTACGTTGTTAAGATTAAATATGCATACATACATCACGAAGCGGAACAAGACGAAATCGAAAAAATTATAAAAGACGGGAAACAGCAAGGCGCGATTTTAGAACTTTTATCGGAGCATCATTGGTTACCCGTGAAAGATATTTGCTCGTTTTTAAAAATTTCAAAATCCCCCGTCACAACGTTAGAAAAAAATAATTTCATCGTTATCGAAGATGTGGAAGCCAGGCGCAATGTTTCTATGTCTGACGGAGTTTTGACGAATAAAGATTTGATTTTAAACGAAGAGCAATTGAATGTAATAAATTTTTTTAAAACGGAATTGGATAACGAAAATAAAAAACCTGCGCTGTTATTCGGCGTGACGGGAAGCGGAAAAACCGAAGTTTATATGGAAATTATCGAAGAAGTTATAAACCGAGGACAACAAGCGATTGTTTTAGTTCCCGAAATTTCGTTGACACCGCAAACCGTCGGGCGATTCACAAACAGATTTAAAGAAAAAGTGGCGGTTACGCACAGCAAATTATCTTTGGGCGAGCGATACGACCAATGGAAAAAGGCAAGAGATTCCGAAATTTCCATAATGATTGGTCCGCGCTCGGCGATTTTCGCGCCGTTTAATAATTTGGGCGTTATCATTATAGATGAAGAGCACGAAACGAGTTATATTTCGGATACGACGCCGAAATATAATACGCGTGATGTCGCGATAAAATTGGGAGAGATAACAAACAGCCTTGTTATTTTAGGCTCGGCGACGCCGAATATAGACACTTATCATAAATCCGAACAAAATATTTTTAACAGATTGGAAATGAAGAAACGCGCAAATAAAAAAGAACCCGAAATCGAAATCGTTGATATGCGAAAAGAACTTGAAAGCGGTAACCGTTCGATTTTTTCAAGAGGTTTGTATGAAGCGTTATGCAAAAATATAGAAAATAATCAGCAGTCGATTTTATTTTTGAACAGGCGCGGACATTCAACGTTTATTTCGTGCAGAGCCTGCGGATATGTTTTGACATGCACGGATTGCAGTGTTAACTATACTTACCATCGGCATAACAATAAAATTGCGTGTCATTATTGCGGCAAGGAGAAAGTTCACCCGAAAAATTGTCCGCAATGCGGCTCTAAATACATAAAACTTTTCGGAATCGGAACACAAAAAGTGGAAGAAGCGGTCAAGGAACTTTTTCCGAATGAAAATATTTTGAGAATGGATTCCGACACGGTTTCAAAAAAATTCGGGCATGAGCAAATTTTAAAAAAGTTCCGAAATCAAGAATCTAAAATTTTAATCGGCACGCAGATGATTGCAAAAGGATTGGACTTTCCAAATGTAACTTTAGTCGGTATAATTGCGGCGGATATTTCTATAAATAACGGCGATTTTAAATCGTCCGAAACGACTTTTCAGCTTTTGTCGCAGGTTTCGGGGCGCGCGGGGCGAGGCGATTATGACGGAAAAGTTTTTATTCAAACCTACAATCCCGAGCACTATGCAATTGTGCTTGCGAAAGAAAACGATTACGAGCAATTTTATAATTTTGAAATAAGCGTGCGGAAACAGCTTTCTTATCCGCCGTTTTCAAATATTTTTTCGATAATTTTTATTTCGTCCGATGAAAAGAAAATTATCATTTGTTTAAATATGCTTTCGGACATCATGAAGCACTATAACAGAAATGAACAGTTTGATGTTTTAGGTCCTGCGCCTTGCGAGATTTCAAAAATCAAAAATAAATACCGTTGGAAAATAATTGTCAAAGGGATTGATGAGGTAAGATTAAAAAGTTATGTTTTTTATTGTTTGGATAAATTATCAAAGGTTGAAACGCTGACGAATATCGAAATAAACGGAACGTTGAATCCGTCGGTTATACAGTAGACCTGTTCGGAAACCCGAACAAGGCGGTTTCCGAACAACTTTATTAAACCAAAGAAAGGATTTTTTATTATGGGAGAAAATACAATCGTAATCATGGAGAAAAATATTGAAACAAATTTTTTGGAAACGGAATTGGCAACTTTAAAAATTCAAGCGAACGACGAATATTTATTAAATGTTTTTGTTATGAGAGAAAAAGACGAAAACGCCGAAAACGAAAACTTGAAATTACATTTGAAAATAAGTACCGATAAAGACGTGGAAGACTGGCAGTATGAAGAAATTTTTAATCAATACAACGAAGAAATATACGCAGAAATGCAATTAACGATATCGGAAGATTTAGAAGAATTTAATCCCACTTGGGAAATTGTTTTTGATTATAACGAAGAAGCCTTGGAAAATCAAATTACAAAAATTTTAAGTTTACATAAAACGGAGCTTTCGAGAATAAATAACGAAATGAAATCGGACGGGGAATAGAAAAAACAAACTCTTAAAATTTACCATAATTTCGCGGTGATAAACCAGACCTGTTCGGAAACTTGAACAAGCTGACGGAAACGCGTTAACCCATCGCGATTTCCGCCGGCAAAAAGGAGGTTTCCGAACAGCTTTACTGATTTTTTTTTGCGATTTTCTAAGCGATATGTAATTAAAATGTTATAGTGCTATAGTAGAGTGATTCCCGAGAGGTGATTTTTTTTAGGGGGAAACGTCATGAAAAAATTTATAGATATTTCGATGTCTGTAGTATTTTTGCTTATCGCACTGATTACTACTTTTATCGTTGTTTACGAAGCAGACCGAAAAACAATTAATTTGGCTAATCTCTCGCGCAGCACGGAAACAGAAAAAATAGAAAAGCAATCAAGAGTTATTTACGGCGTTTCGGAAGATATCGAAAACAACGAATACACGATTAACGAATATGCGTATCTTACTTATTTACCGCAGAATATAAAGTATAGCGAAAGCAGTATGTTTGTTTATGCCACAAGTGAATATTTTAATGAACTGCCGAAAAATAAAGAGGGTTCTTATGATATTGATTGCGATATCGATGATAAAGATTATATTTCCATAACCGATTATGAATATATCGAAGACCCCGAGAATCGAAGAGCTTCATTTTTTGACAGAATGGTATTTGGAATTTCAACGGAATTTGTCAGAAGCGATGCATCCGCAAAGTTGGGATTGTCACATGTGAATTTGGTATTTAGGCAACGGCTTAAAGACGCTCAATACATAAAAGTTCTCGAGGAGAAAGAATTAGACGCCGAAGACACGGAGTTTGAAAGAATTTATTTTGTTAAATATAAACAGAAAAAAGACCACGCGAATGACCCCGTCGCAATGATATATTGCATGAAAACGGTGGCGGGTGAAAATAACGTTGCGCTGACTGTTTTGCATTGGGCGAACTTCGATTGTGTTTCAAACGCCGAACTTTTAAAAGTAATTCAAGGTATTAAAGTTCAGTAAATGTGAGAGCACGCTCTCTCGCTTGGCTCATTGCCATCGCGAAAATAAAAAATTTATTTTTGAACTTGAAATTAAAAGAGTAAAGCTTAAATAAATTGTTCCCTCACCACCTTCGAGCAAGTCTACGACTTGACTCTTGGAGGTGGGGTTTTCAGCTTTGAGATAAAAATTTGAGATTAATTTTTATTGCTCGCAATATATAACCGACAGACATTTCTTTTGCGAAATAAAAAACGCTGAGAGAGCTAGGCGGTTTTTTTTGGTGTTTCCAAAAGATTTTTTAACGAAAAATTTAACTCCGTATCCGTAAAAGCAAAATTATATTCTTCCATTAATTCAACAGTAGTCACCTCAGATTTTTTATATTTGCTTTTATATTTTGCGAGCGGAAGTATAAAAACAATTGAAAGAAACGAGCCTAACGTATCGCTTATAATATCTTTCATCGTGTTTATAAGCCCGGGATTAGAAATATTAGAAACATTTTGAGATTCAGCCCATTGTAACGCAGTCGCCGATGTTTGCCATTTTTGCATATTCATTCCGAGCAAGCTATCCCCCGCAAACTCGAAAATTTCCCAAATCGCACCGCAAGCAATAGAGAAAAACACCGCAAACATTACAATAATAATCGGGTTTGTTTGTCTGCGAACGCCGTTATCTCTGTTAAGCGAAACAAAAAGAATAAAACCTATAACGCTGAACATAATTCCGGAAGTGAAATGCAACATCGTATCCCACCACGAAAAGCGTTCATAAAAATCTAACATCTCGCCCAAAAACATAGCGCAAAAAGTAAAAAGCGTAAAAATTACTTGTAATCCTATCGGCATCATCAGCATGTCTTTATCCTTAATGAAATCCGGTATATACGTAATCGCCAATGAAACAACCGCCGTTAAAACTATCGAAAAATATTGTCCCGCAAATTCTTGATTTACAGCCGTACTTATAATTCCCCACGCAAGTCCCGTCAGTCCGCTCAATGCAAATATTATTCTGGTAATATTAATAATTGGATTTTTATTCATCTAAAACATCTCCCATATTTAAATTATTTATCAACGTTTTGTAATTTGTTAACTCTATTTTAAAATTCAGATGTTTGAAAAATGCTTGAGAATTGTTTGCGAAATATTAACTTTGTTTTTTAGAACCTATTTATTAAAATTCATAAATAAAAAAAATAGATATCCGAGTTATAATATTTTTCCTCGTGATATCTATTTCTATCTTAAAGCAACTTATTTCCCTTTTCGCAAATCTCATAAATCTCATCATCATATTTTTGTTCGATAAGCGGTGCAACTTTCTCACTTTGTTTTTGTAAAACTTTTTTATAAATAAAATACGGAAGTATCCAACCGATAAACGCAGGAATCGCAAGAATAACACAAAGCGGAATCATCGGCGGAGTCGCAACAACGGCGAAAACCGAACCTGTCATAAATGCCGTTCCGATAAATCCGATTATCAAAGCCCATATCGTTGCGTTTTGCGTTTTCGAGCTTTCCATCACCTCTATATCTTTCATGCACGCATCAAAATGCCTTTGCAATCGAGTCAGCTCTGTTTTGTTCAAAATTTTTCTGTCACGCTTTAATTTAACAATTGCTTTATTTCCCGATTTATAAGACGGAATATTTATCATAGTTTTTGTTTCATAAGATTGAGTATTTTCGTCAGCCTCCCAACCAAAATTCATGTATCCGTCCAAATACATCGAGGCTTTTTCTCTATCCGTTAAAATTTCTTTGTATTCATATCCGACGAAATTATTTCCGTCTTTTGTTATTTCACTCATGGCGTTCGCTCCCCGTTGTTAGAGTCATTTTTCAATTATAGTCTGATTTTATAAAATAATTATTTATAATGTGATTGCGTTTTGTTTCAAAATTATTAATTATCATTTTTCTGACCTATCGGAAGATAAACGATGAACGTACTTCCTTTTCCGATTTCGCTTGTCGCCGTTATACTTCCGCCGATGAGTTGTAAAATCCGCAAAACAAGCGCAAGCCCCAATCCGTTTCCCTCTGTCGAATGTGATGTATCGCCTTGATAAAATTTTTCAAAAATATGTTTTATGGTTTCTTCGCTCATTCCGCAACCCGAATCGGAAATACTCACAATGATTTCATTTTCTGCGGATGTTTGCGTTAATATAATCGTCCCGCCCGATTCCGTGAATTTTATCGCATTTGAAATAAGATTATTCCAAACCAATTCCAATAAACTTTCGTCCGCATTAATAAGCACTCTGTCCTCAATTTCCGCCTCAAACTCAATATCTTTATCCGCCCAAACATTTTCAAAACGCAACGCACATTCGCATAACTGCGCACAAATGTCATACGACTCGCAAACAGGCTGTAACGTTTGTTTTTCCAGTTTATTTAATTTTAAAATATTGCTTATTAAATCCGATAATCTTGTTGATGATTCAATAATTGTTTCTATATAAAATTCTTTTTGCACATCGGTTAAATTTTCGCTTTTTAAACCTTGCGCATAATTTTGAATTATCGCCAAAGGCGTTTTTATTTCATGCGACACGTTAGAAAAAAAATCCGTTTTAAGCGTTTCGATACTGCCCAAAGCCTCCACCATCGTATTAAAATCGAGCATTATAATATCTAAATGGTCGCGTTTGTCGGGCAGATGCCGCGGCGCAACATAAACGGAAAAATCGCCCTCCGCGACTTTGCGTGTGGCTTCCGCAAATTCCTCCATGGGGTTTTGATAACGGTCAACGAATTGTTTTCTCGTAAATATCGTGAATATCGCCGCAACCAAAATCCAATAAATAATAACGGGAATGATATATCTCGGCGACAAATTTGAAATATCGAATTGATTTCTTAACAAAAGCATTTGCCCCGTCGTTAATATCGCAAGACTAAAAAAAGTAAGCACGAATGAAGATATCGGAAACGCTTTCGCTTTCACTCTCGGGTCAATATTTTTTTCATGTTCAATTTGTTTCATTGCATTACCGCCTTATATCCGAGCCCTCGCACGGTCACAATTTGAAAACCGTCACAATCCGAAAGTTTATCTCGAAGTTTTGTAACATAAACATCAACCGCACGCAGGCTCGTATCCGTATCAACTCCCCAAAACTCGTCCATGAGTTGTGCGCGGGAAAAAGTTTTTTTCGGATACGAAAGCAATTTATACAAAATATTAAATTCTCGAAGTGTTAAAGAAATTTCTTCTCCGTTAACTTCCGTCGTCACGGCGTCCGCGTCCATAGATAAATTCCCGACCGTCATTTTGCGCTCTTCCATAATATTGGCACGGCGTAAAAGCGCACCGACACGCATTATTAATTCATCGAAATTCACAGGCTTTACCATATAATCATCAATCCCCAATTTAAAACCTTTTTGCTTTGACATGATATCATCTTTCGCAGTCATAAACAGTATCGGAATCGTGCTGTTTAAACTCCGCACGGTTTCCGCAAATTCAAAACCGTCAATCTCGGGCATCATTATATCCGAAATAATCATATCGTAAAGACTGTTGTACATTAAATCATAAGCTTCATTCGGATTCGTACAGCCTTTGGCGTTATATCCGCTGTCGTTTAAATATTTACATACGATTTGATTTAATTTTGCGTCATCTTCAACTACCAATATATTAATCATAACTCGCTCTCCCTCTCAACTTTAACCAAATTGATATTTAATCTTTGCTTTACCGTATCATAAAACTGCAGTTCTTCTTCTTTAAATATTTCTTACTTGAATATTTTATTTTTAAATTTAATATATAATGTTATGCCGTTTGTTTCGTCCTCAATATATCTCACGGGTTTTATTTTGCAATATGGAGATTCTTCTTTTATTAAACATTTTATCTTCCGAAAAATATTTTTATAATTTTTTTCCGTTTCGGATTTTATTTATGCGAATAATCATATTAAACCCAAGCATCGCCGCAACAAAACCCATAATAACCCCCGTCAAACCGTTTGCCGCAGAGTGCATGTGCGTTTGCGAATCCGCAAAAGAAAGAATCGCCGTTTGCGTCAACACAAGGCATATCAATGAAGACGCAAGATTTATCGTTTTTACCGCATGGAATAACGGCGTTTGATTGTTTCGCTCAATTATAACACCGCGCAAATTTATTGCGATTTCAAAAAACGTAAACGCGGCAATCACCAAAGCAACATACATGTGATAAACACTCGTCGTCGGATATAAAAACAAACGTATCGAATATCCTATAAAAGCGACACTCGCCCCAATCAGCAGTAATCCCGAATAAAAATAATATTTATATTGGTCGTTTAAGTTTTTTGATTTTAATATTCCCGCCAAGACAAAACATTTCGCGATAACCATTCCAAAAGTATACAACGCACTGACACAAGTGAAAAACGACAACGAATATATTCCCAATATCAATTTCCCGATACCCAAAAAGATATTTGAAAAACAAGACATACCCGTAAATTTTATCATTCTGCCAGTTTTTG
>JGI994J12354_10004542_pt1 | contig 12419 bp, 8 predicted proteins | sample IntmicLarv3ML3BL_FD_12354 | JGI IMG/M metagenome (IMG submission 12354) | reverse complement strand
CGGTGCCAATTTCGATGAAAAAGGTGTTATTCTTATTTATCCTGCAAGTATGAGCGATGCTGACATTACGGCGAAGTTAGAGAACAACGACTATACAGGAGCAATAATTAATCAGACTGCTGATGACCAAATTTCAATAGATTCCTCAACAGGGACGTTTAAGGGGATAAGACAGAAAATTGACACAGTAAAGCTTGACAGTTCTGACCCTAAGGGAACAACAGGAATTGCGACTAATTCGGGTGAAACCAAGCATTATTACGAGTATAAAATCGTCTTTTTAGATAAATCTAGTCTTTCTCCTGAATACTATTATAACTCTTTAGAGCTGAAAGTAGAGGCAGAAGCGGCTTTTCACGATTCGTCGGTTCTTAACTGGAAAGACTCGGACAGCGATTATTTCAGATGTCATATTGCCGACCCGATAAGATATAGCAAAAATGGTTTGCTTTTGTACTATGATGGTATCAATAATACGGGGCTTGGGCATAAGAATACTTCTATTTGGAAAGATTTAGTTGGCTCGAATGATGGAAAGTTAATGAATGACCCGACGTGGGATGTCAATGGTTTAGGTTTTGATGGGGTAGATGATAAAGTTAAGTTTGATGGAAATGTTCCTCAAAGATATACAATAGTCGCGACATTTAAGTCTGATCCGAGTTTTAACGGTAGTTGGCAAAGAATTTATTCTGAAAATTCATTTCCATCTCTTTATATCCGCAAAAATAACTATTCAAGCGGTCATAATAACGAGCCAATTTCTCTTGGACTATTAGGTCAGGGTAAAGATATAGGTTTTTCGAATTCAGAGTTTTTCGGATTTACTCACACAGTGATGACATTTGATGGTTCAAATGTCACGCTTTATATAAATGGTGAGCTTGCGGGAAGCATTGCGACGACTACGCCTCCGCCGGCCAGTGTTGTTCAAAACTGTTTCTTGGGCGGAAGATTGGCTAATGACAGGCAATTTAAGGGTTCTATATACGATTTCTTGATTTATGACCATGCGTTTACGCAAGCCGAAGTAGACGACACATATCAGGTTGAGATGAGCAAGCTTTATATTCCCATAATCAATGTTCAAGATTTCCAGGACATTGGGTCGGGTAAACTTGTGAAAATAAACGGTATAACGTACAAGTTTGACAACACAGCTATGTATGAGGTGAAGAATGATTTGAATTTTTCACATGCAGGTACGTGGACGCCGAACATTATCGGAGAGGGTTCGATTACCTCGTATGATAAAATAGTAACAATCACCAATACCAATGACAGTTCTGAACACTATTATCAAAATCAGCTTTATGTAACAAAGGACAATGCTATCAAAAGCAACATTCTGTTGCATTATGACACGAAAAACAATGAAGGAACAGGGCATGATTCTGCGGCAACTACGTGGAAAGATTTGCTGGGAACCAATGACGCGGCGCTTTCGGGCGGAGCGGTTTGGAATAACGGCGGACTTTCTTTTAACGGAACCAGCAGCAGAGCAACTTTCAATGCAAATGTGGGGAGTTTAACCGGCGGATATTCTATGGCAATGACAATTTTGCCCGAGTTGGCGAGTGATTATCCAAGACTTTTTGGGGAAAGACCATTCCCTACGCTTTATTTGCATAGTAGTGTTGCACATGGTTATAAATTTGGATTTTATAGCCAAAATACAGATACAATTTTCTCTCCGAGTGTTGTTCCTTCGACCACACGACCGTCGTATGTTGTGATGACTTATTCCGGTACGAAACTTACTCTTTTTGTGAACGGCAGAAGCATAGGAACTGTTACTACTAATGACCCTCCTGCCTCACCCGCTTCAGGTCTTGCGTATTTAGGAGCGAGAGTAACAAATGACAGGTGTTACAAGGGTTTGATTTACGATTATATGATTTATGACAGGGCGCTTAGCGATCTTGAAGTAGAGAGAAGTTATATAACGAATTACTCGAAATATTATTAAGCGAAAATTAAAAGCTAAATACCTCTGTGAAACAGTGGTATTTAGCTTTTTTTACAATTGAGGTATTAACAAATGAATAAAATCACCTATGGCGATATGCTAGACCGCCTTACTGACCTTAAAAGCCTTGTGTCTTACTCTGATGAGAGATGCCTTGAGGCTTCATCGTACGAGAGGTTGTCGCGCTATGACGAGGTGACTGACACATACGTAAATTGGGATGCTAATGAGGATGACGGTCACGATACTCCGCGATTGCAAAGCGGAGAGTTCCTTTTTGCGGACATTGACGGACCGGGCGCTATTGTGCGCATATGGTCGGCGCAGCCAGAGGAAGGACACATCAAGATATATCTTGACGGAAGTGATGTTCCTGCGGTTGACAGACCTTTCAGAGAGATTTTCGGTAGTTCATCACCTTTCGATAACTCAGAGCTTTGCTATGAGGTCGCTAGGGGGCAGAACTGCTTTGTGCCGATAACATTCCAAAACGGCTGTCGCATAACCGCTGAAGAGGGATGGGGGAGATATTATCAGATTAATTACATAAAATTTCCTGCGGGTACTTCAGTTGAAACATTTTCCGAGTGTCAAGGACTCTTTCATGAGTGTCCTGTCAATGCGTGCGACACTAAACATACTGTGTCAATTCCTCCGCATTCTGCTGTTAGTATCGCTGACTTTGCGGGCGCAGGTGCTGTTACGAACATTGCTGTGAAGATTGACGAAACTCATGATATGCAGAAAGCTCTGGCAGAGCTTTCGATTTCTGCGTACTGGGACGGCGAGGATTTGCCATCAGTTTCGTCTTCGCTTTCGGGCTTTTTCTCTACATTTGACGGAGCGTCAGGTGAAAGTTTGCCCATTGGAGTGACGTCAAGCGGAACGCTTTACAACAACTTCTACATGCCATATTCCGATGGTGCTAGGGTTATGATTGCAAACGACAGCGATGATGAGTATAGCGTGAGTTACGCTGTGTCAAACGAAGTTCTTGACAAAAATGCAACCGATGAGTTTTTGCGCTTTCATGCTAAGTGGGAGAGGGTTTGCGACCCGCCTAAGGGCGAGCGACATCCTGATGCTCTGCTGCTTTCCGCCAAGGGCAAAGGACGTTTTGTAGGAACGGTTCTGCATGTTTATAAGCCTATAGGCGAGGGCGACCCGGAAAATCATCCTGAATGGTGGTGGGGCGAGGGCGACGAAAAGTTTTTTGTCGACGGAGAGAAATTCCCCTCTTGGTTTGGTACGGGGTGCGAGGACTATTTCGGTTATGCTTGGGGTGATAGTTCTCTTTTCTGGCGGCCGTACCACAGTCAGAGCTACTGTGAAGGCGGACAGTGGGGTGCGGGGCATCGCCTTAACTCGCGCTTTCATGTGATTGACAGTGTGCCGTTTGCAGAGAGTTTTGAAGGGTACATTGAGAAGTACCACCGCGATGAGTACTCGACTTTTGATGCGACTGTGTTTTGGTATTTGGAAAGGTCGTAAAAAATCGCCGATTCGGCGATTGGCGAATTATACCATGGTATAATGAGGATGTCAAGCAAAGCTTGACATCCTCATTATAAACTTTAACAGTAAAGGAAATGGTATTATGCGAAAATTAATCAGTGTTTTGCTGGCGGGAGCGTTGGCGTTAGTAATGGTCGGCTGTGGTGGATGTGGCGGCGGGGGTGGCTCTTCCAAATACAGCGATTTGTTCAAAAGCAATAATTCTACCCAAAGTGACAGTTCTGTCGAAAGTAATAGCTCTTCCAAAAGCAACAAGTCTGTGGAAAAACTTAGAAAGGATATTGTCGGCGAATGGGATTACGATTTTGAAAAGCTGGTGGATTACATGGCGAAGGAATACGGTTCTAGCTTTGTGGAAAGCTATCATTCGCAGATAGAAGAAGCGAAAAAAGCTAATGAGTATTTTATATTTACTGAGGACGGTCGAATGTTGATATCAAGTAATGGAGAAAAGAAGCATACATTAAATTATCGTATACTGGATGACAAGACTTTTAAAATAACGAATCCGGATGGTAGTGAGATATATGATGGTAATGGATCCAACAATAGGGTAAAATGGGTAGATAGTTTGGAAGAAGTAAGTGATATCGATTTTGAAGAGGATGAGCGAAAGGACTGGTGGCATCTTGACGGAAACAAACTTTTCATGATAAGCGAATCATTCAATTTGACTCTTACAAAGAAATAAATAAAAAGGCAGTATATCATAGCTGATATACTGCCTTTTTTAGTAAGATTCTAGTCTTTCATAAGCTCGATAAACTCTTCTTTTTCTATCGTTTCTTTTACAAGTAACTCCTGTGCTATTTTCTCAAGCTTGTCTTTATGCGTTGTCAAAATCTCTGAACAACGGTCATACGCAGTACTTATGAGGGCTTTGACTTCTTCGTCAATATCGTGCGCCGTGACATCAGAATAGCCTTTATCATCGCTGAAATCTCTGCCGAGGAACACTTGGTGCTCGCCTTGACCGTATACCACATTGCCAAGCTTTTCAGAGAAGCCGTATTTCGTAACCATTGAGCGAGCGGTGGCTGTAACATGCTGAAGGTCAGAGGATGCTCCTGTAGTTACATCGTCGAAAATAATGCTTTCGGCAACTCTGCCGCCAAGTGCTGACACAAGGCTGTCATTCATCTTTCCGCGGCGGACATATCTGTCGTCAGTTTCAGGAAGATACAATGTGTAGCCGCCTGCGCCTCCGCGCGGGATAATAGAAATCTGATGGACAGAGTCAGTATTCTCGAGATAGTACGCAGAAACAGCGTGCCCGGCTTCGTGGTATGCCGTTATCTTTTTGTCCTCTTCGGTTACTATGCGGGATTTTTTGGACACTCCTGCGACTATTTTAATCACAGCGTCTTGTATGTCGAGCGTTGAAATCTCTTTTTTATTTTTTCGCGCGGCAAGAATTGCGGCTTCGTTAAGAAGATTTTCAATGTCTGCACCCGAGAAGCCGATGGTAGTGCGAGCGATTGTTTTAAGGTCAACGTCCTCTGCAAGAGGTTTGCCTGCGCTGTGGACTTTTAATATTGCTTCGCGACCTCCGACGTCGGGAAGCATAACATAAACCTGACGGTCGAAGCGACCGGGACGCAAGAGGGCAGGGTCAAGAATGTCGGCGCGGTTAGTTGCGGCGATGATGATGACTCCTTCGTTTCCGTCAAAGCCGTCCATCTCGACCAAAATCTGATTAAGCGTTTGCTCGCGCTCGTCATGGCTTCCGCCAAGACCCGCGCCGCGTTGACGACCTACGGCATCAATCTCGTCTATGAATATAATGGCAGGAGCGACTCTTTTCGCTTGAGAGAACAAATCACGGACGCGGGCGGCGCCTGCGCCTACATACATTTCTACGAAATCAGAGCCTGAAATGCTGAAAAACGGAACTTTCGCTTCGCCCGCAACGGCTCGCGCAAGCAGGGTTTTACCCGTTCCGGGAGGGCCGACAAGCAGTACTCCTTTAGGAATGCGCGCACCGATACCCGAAAATTTGTCAGGATGTTTGAGGAACTCTACAATCTCTTCAAGCTCTTCTTTTTCCTCGTCTGCGCCTGCTACATCTGCAAACACTGCTTGCCGTCCTGCGTTTAGCATAGCGTTGTTTGTGGTTCGTGTCACCTGTCCGATTTTGTTCATCCCGCTCATACTGCGCATCATAAAGAATGCGATGGCAACAACGACGGCAATCATCAAGATATACGGAAGCAGCGACATGAATATCGATGGAGGCGGAGCGGCTTCCATATCAAACACAACGGCTGTGTCGGGATTTTCTTTATTGTATTCAATCACCCTCTCGCCAACGTCGTCTATGAAAGCAGCGACATAGGGAACAGTGTACTTTTTCCAGTTCTCTTTTATGTCCTCTTCGCCTCTTTTTAAATATCTAAGCTCTCCGCTTCCAAGCTTGAATTCGTACTTTGCAATCTCGTCTTTTTGGAAATACCCAACGATGTCAGAATATTTCGGAGGTTCTTCTGCCTTTTTTTCGTTGTTGTTCGAAACAATCGTCCATGCGGTTAAGCCAATAACCGCAACAACCGTGAGAGCAAGAATTACGTTTCTAATGTTAAGATTTTTCATGTTAATTTGTGTCCTATTTGTCCTCTTTATATATCCCTATATAGGGCAGGGTGCGGTAGTTCTCGTTATAGTCAAGCCCATATCCGATGACGAATATGTCATCGATTGTGAAACCTGCATAGTCCGCAGTTACGTCAAGTTTTCGCCTTGACGGCTTGTCGAGCAGTGCCGCTATTTTCACCGACTTTGCTCCGTTTGCCAGAAGCATTTCTTTAATGGTGCTAAGTGTTTGTCCTGTGTCAAGAATGTCTTCTACAAGCAGAATGTCATTGCCTTTGTAGTTTGCAGATATATCTCGGTGGATGCTTACGACTCCGCTTGACTCTGTTCCGCTATATGATTTAGCATCGATAAAATCAAGCGAGCAGGGGAGTTCGATTTTTCTGCAGAGATCTGCCATGAAGATAAAACTTCCGCGCAAAACTCCGACAATAAGCGGGGGAGAATCAAAATCAGCATCAATCTGTTTAGCGAGTTCGCTTATTTTTTCCGAGATTTCTTCTGCTGTGAATAGTGTTTCTATCATGCCCATTTTATTATTATGTCGTTTCCGGCAGAGATTTTTATCTCAGAAATCTGAATTCCTGCGTTTTCTACGAGGATGTCGGCGATTTTGTCCTCTATCTCTTTGCGGATTTGCTTTGTTAAGTCACGGCCTGCAAATTTTCCGCCGAAAGCAAGCTCTGCGAGTTTGTCGCATGCTTTTTTGTCGAACTTCAAAGATATGAACTTTTCAGCAAGCGGAGCTTTCAATTCGTCGAGAAGTATTGCTGCAATCTGAGAGAGAGCCGCTTTATCGAGCGGATTGAATACTACTATATCATCAACGCGTGCGAGGAACTCAGGCCGCATAATGTCGGACAGAGCTTTTTGTGTTTTCTCGCGCACAAGGTCGGTCGGCGAGGCGCCGAAGCCGACAATACCTGTTTTGCTTCCGGAACCGGCATTTGAGGTCATGACAATGACGGTGTTCTCAAAGCTTACCATGCGACCTTGACTGTCGGTTACGCGGCCTTCATCGAGTATTTGCAGAAGAATATTAAGCACATCGGGATGCGCTTTCTCGATTTCGTCAAAAAGCACGACAGAGTAGGGGCGGCGGCGAACTTTTTCGGTAAGCTGTCCAGCTTCTTCATATCCGACATATCCGGGAGGAGAGCCGAGCATTTTCGAAACCGTGTGCTTTTCCATGAACTCGGTCATATCAAAGCGGATAAGCGGCTCGGTATCTGAAAAGAGTTCCTTTGACAGAACTTTCACAAGTTCTGTTTTTCCAACGCCTGTCGGGCCGACAAATATAAACGATGCGGGGCGACGGCGCGCGGAAATTTGCATTCTGTTGCGCTTGATTGCTTTTGCCACAAGCTCGACAGCTTCGTCTTGTCCGATTACGCGCTTTTTGAGCGCGGCTTCGAGGTCTTTTATTTTGCCCATTTCTGATTGCTCGACTTTTTTGGCGGGAATTCCTGTCCAAAGCTCGATTACTCGTGCTATGTGGTCGAGGGTAACGGTAAGGTTTTCCACCTTTGGTTTAAGCTTTCCTAAACGCTGCTCTATTCTTGCGCGCTCTGACTTGATTGTTGCGATATCTTTTTGCTGGTCTAGTGTGAGCTCGTTTGTGATTTCGTAGATTTCTTCAAGCTTTTGGTCAATCTCTTTGCGCTTTGCAAGCAGGGCTTGATACTCTGAAAGTTCTGTGCAACTATTAGAGCAGAAAACGCATGCTTCGTCCAAAAGGTCGATAGCTTTGTCGGGGAGGAAGCGGTCGGTTATATAACGCTCTGAAAGCCGTGCGGCGGCCTGTACGATGTCGTCGCCCACCTTTACTTTGTGGAACTGCTCGTAGTATTTTTTGATTCCAAGCAGCACCTCTGCCGTTTCTTCTACGGTAGGCTCTTTTACTTGAATCGGCTGGAAGCGGCGCTCGAGAGCGCTGTCTTTTTCGATGTGTTTGCGGTATTCGTTAAAGGTGGTCGCTCCGATAATCTGAACCTCGCCGCGAGAGAGGGCAGGCTTTAAGATGTTTGCGGCGGATTGTGCTCCTTCTGCGTCGCCTGTTCCTATAATAGTATGAATTTCGTCGATGAACAGGATTATATTTCCCAGAGCATACACTTCGCCCAAAAGCCCTTTAATGCGGCTTTCAAACTGTCCGCGAAACTGTGTTCCTGCGACAAGGCTTGTCAAGTCGAGAAGCCAAAGCTCTTTATTTTTAAGGTTAAACGGAACGTCGCCGGCGGCTATGCGTTGGGCAATTCCCTCGGCGATTGCGGTTTTACCGACACCCGGCTCGCCAATGAAGCATGGATTGTTTTTCGTGCGGCGAGAGAGGATTTGTACCGCTCGTGTGATTTCTTTATCTCTTCCGATTATATTGTCAAGCTTACCCTCGCGAGCTTTGTCGCAAAGGTTTTGGCAGAATTTCGGCAGGAATTTCAAAGCTTTTTCAGACTGCTTTTTTGCCTTGGGGTTTTCAGTTTCAGAATTAGCAGACGGAGTTTTGCCCGGCATGAAGTTTCTTAAATCCTTAAACTTATCCCGCATCATTTTCTGGAAATCTGTAGGCGCGTCTTTGTCATCCGCCTCATCCGAATTTTGCTCGGTTTCTTCAGAGGGTTCGCCCATCATGTTCATAAGTTCGGGAGGCATCATGCCCGCGCCGCCAAGCGAGAAGTTCGGGTCGTTCTCGTTTTCGCCCATCTCGCTTTCCATGTTCATAAGTTCTTCCATTGCGCTTTCCATCTCGTCAGGAGTAACGCCCATTTTTTCCATCATCTTGTTCATGTGCTCGATCGCGCCCTCAATTTGGGGCAAGCCAAGCTCTTTGGCACAGACAAGACATATGCCTTCGTTTATTTGTTTTCCGTCCTCAAGCTTTGTTATGAAAACATTCGCGGGACGTTTTTGACATCTTGTGCAAATCATTTAAGTATTTTTCTCCTATATATTCTCCGCGGTTGCGGCACGGTTCATCAATGAAAGTATTGCGTCTTTCGGGTTTCTGTCCTCAAATAGTATTCTGTAAGACTCTTCTGCTATGGGCATTTCAACTTTATATTTTTTCGAAAGTTCGTACGCGGTTTTCGTCATGGTGTAGCCTTCGACCACCATTCCTACACGCTCTATCGCCAAGTCGGGGGCAATTCCTTCGCCAATCATAATGCCTGCGCGGCGGTTACGACTGTGCATACTTGTGCAGGTAACTATGAGGTCGCCAATGCCTGAAAGTCCGCTGAAAGTCTTCTGCTTTCCGCCCATTGTTACGCCGAGGCGAGTGATTTCGGCAAGTCCTCTGGTCATAAGCGCGGCTTTCGTGTTGTCGCCGAGGTTTAATCCGTCTGCCACGCCCGCGCACAGAGCGATTACGTTTTTCAGTGCTCCGCCGATTTCAAGTCCTATGATGTCGTCGCTTGCGTATACTCGGAAAGAATTATTTGAGAGGTTTGACTGGATTTTCTTTGCAATCTCCAGGTCATCACTTGCTACTGACACTGTCGTGGGCACCAAGCGTGCAACTTCTTCTGCATGCGAGGGACCCGATAGAGCCGCCACAGGATTATTCGGGCACTCTTCCTTTATGACTTCAGAGAGGCGTTTTAGACTGTTTGGTTCGACTCCTTTAGACACATTAAGTAAAATCTCTGTTCCTGACAAAAAGTCGGGTAAGAGCTTTGCGACCGCGCGGACATATTTGCTTGCGACGGCAATGATTATGATATCACAGCCGCGGCATGCAGAAAGGTCGCCGCCGAAGTTGATAGACGGGTCGACCTCTACCCCCGGGAGATACTTTTTGTTCTGTCCATACTTTAGGATTTCTTCAATCTCTGAAATTACAGCGGACCACAAAGTTACATCGTGGCCGTATTTGTGTGCCATTACGGCGAGAGCTGTGCCGAAGCCGCCAGCGCCGATGATAAAAATCTTACTCAATGTTTTATTCTCCGTCAATTATAACTGATTTATGCCGTGAAACCCAACAGCCTATGTTGACCGCCACGGGGAGTCCTGCGATGTGTGTGCCGAATGTTTCTATATTCACTGCAAGCGCTGTGTCTTTGCCGCCGAAGCCGCCTGCGCCGATGTTTAGTTTGTTTATATTCGCAAGCCACTCGTCTTCGAGTTCCGCGTAGTAGCTGTCAGGATTTCTTACATCAACACTACGGCATAGAGCTCGTTTTGCGAGGATTGCGGAATATTCAAAATCGCCGCCGATGCCCACGCCTACAACAATCGGGGGGCAGGGATTGCTATCGGCAATGCGGACGGTTTCGGTTACGAACTCGCCAATCTCTTCGGAAGTGGCAGAGGGCAAGAACATTTTAAGTCTTGACATATTCTCGCTTCCGAAGCCTTTCGGGGCAATGGTTATCGTAACTTTATCGCCGCTTACAATCCGTGTGTGGATTATGGCGGGAGTGTTATTTTCAGTATTCACACGATTAAGCGGGTCTTTCACGACCGACAGGCGAAGGTAGTTTTCTTTGTAACCGCGGGCAATTCCTTCATTAATAGCGTCATCTAGGAGCGCTCCTGTAAGGTGCACGTCCTGCCCGATGTCAGCGAACACAATTGCCATTCCTGTGTCTTGGCAGATGGGAACTTGCTCGGCTTTTGCTATGTCGAGGTTTTCACAAAGAATTTCGGTTACAAAATTCTTTTCACAGCCTTGCACTTTGCACTGAACGTCCGCGGGGAGTGTGAAGTTAGCTTCTCCGCACATTTTCACAAGTGCTTCGGTGATTTTTTTAGTGTCAATTATTTTCATTGTATACTATTTTTCCGTTTACTATGACCATTTTCGGCTTCGCGTAGGGAGCGAAAATGTCATCGTTTTTATCAAATACTACTAGATCGGCGATTTTTCCGACTTCAATAGAGCCGTAATTTTCTGCAATGCCAAGCATTTTGGCGGGATTTATCGTTATTGCTTTTAGCGCGGCTTCGCGCGAAAGCCCTTCGCCGATTGCTATACCTGCGTATGTTCTTAGATAATCGCTTGGCAGTTCGGGGTGGTCAGAGCAGATTGCGACCTCTATGCCACGCTCTGCGAGCCTTGTGGCAAGTGCCGTGGAGTGGTTTTTTAGTTCGTCTTTTGACGGAGTGTTCAGTATCGGACCGACCATTGTCGGGGAGTTTGATGTTCCGTCAGTGCCGTGGATTATTACTACGTCGTTTGAGAAAGTTTCTGCAACTTCTATATCTTCGGCGGTATGGCAATGCACAAATGCTTTATTAAGCATATAAGCTTTTCCGCTTATTCCGCTTGGTTTAGTATGAGCGTTTGAGTTTTCACCCAATGCGTACTTTGTCCCAACGTTCGGATTTATGATTTCGCCCGTTGTATGCGCGGCGAGAACGGTTCCGCCAATGGCGTTAGCACTTCCGGGGAACACTCCGACAGTGGTAACTCCGGCACGAAGAGCAAGTTTGAAAGCGGGGTCGTCGAAGTCAACGGAATTCTCCGTGTCAATGTTTTCAACTTGTCGCTCTACGTCTATTCCAATATGAGTGTGCCCGTCAACAAAACCCGGATATACCGCGCTTCGACCGAGGTTCACGACATCGCCGTCAAAGCGTACGCTTGACAGTATACCGAGCGAAGTTATCTTGTTTTCGTCTATTTCGATGTAACCGTTTGGTATAATGCCGTCGGTTACAGTAAATATTTTACAATTAATTAGTATCACAAACTATAAGTATAGCATAATACTATTGCAAAATCAAGTGAATTATGTTATAATAAGCTTGGGGTTTACGCCCAAAGCCATTTTTGTGCGAAACCTGTGATATAAAAGGTTTTTATATGAGAGAAAAGGTATTATGTGCAATGTCGGGCGGCGTGGATTCAAGCGTTGCCGCATTTTTGCTTGCCCAAGACGGCTATGACGTCGTTGGCGGAATGATGAAGTTATATGATGGCGGCGTGGATCTAGAGGGTTCGCTTAAGTCATGCTGTACTGCCGAAAGCGCAGGAGATGCGGCAAGCGTCTGCGCAGAGTTGGATATTCCATTTTATATGTTCAATTTAACACGGCAGTTTGATGAACATGTGATAAAACCGTTTACCCGATTCTATCAGAACGGGAAAACCCCTAATCCGTGCCTTAATTGCAATAAATATCTGAAGTTTCAGTATCTGTTTGACAAGGCTTTGACACTTGGTTGCGGGAAAATTGCTACAGGACATTATGCTAGGGTAGAAAAACATGGCGATCGGTATCTTTTGAAGCGAGGTTTGGACAGGACTAAAGACCAGTCGTACGCGCTGTATATGCTTACTCAGAGTCAGCTTGCGCATACTCTTTTCCCGCTTGGCGGGTATTCTAAAGAGCAGGTTAGAGAG
>JGI994J12354_10004541_pt1 | contig 12421 bp, 13 predicted proteins | sample IntmicLarv3ML3BL_FD_12354 | JGI IMG/M metagenome (IMG submission 12354) | reverse complement strand
GATTTCTTTAAAATTCGCATGGGACCGAGAGTGGCGGGTGAGACCTTGAGCCGCTCCGCTGCCAGAGTCAACAGTGCGCTTTTGTCGGCGCCCACAGGCAGAGATAGACCGGAAAGTTTTTCGCTCATAAAATAAAACCTCTTTCAAGCTCAATTCCCCCACCATCGGTGAGGGAATTGTAATCAGTAAAAATCAATTGGGATTAATGGTGTAGTTGGGGGCTTCCTTGGTGATATAAATGTCGTGAGGATGAGATTCCCGCAGTCCGGCGGCAGTCATCTGAATAAACTGCCCTTGTTCCTTCAAGTCGGGAACACTGCCGGCACCGCAGTAGACCATACCGGAGCGCAGTCCGCCCATGAGTTGGTACAGACTCTCGCCGGTGCTTCCTTTATAGGGCATGCGCCCCTCCACGCCCTCGGGCACGAGCCGCTGGCTCTCTTCCTGCTTCAAAACGCTCAGACTGCTCATGCCTCGGTAGACCTTGAACTGACGACCCTGGAACATTTCCACAGCGCCGGGACTTTCCTCGCAGCCCGCTAAGAGGCTGCCTAGCATCACCACGTCCGCACCGGCGGCAATAGCCTTGGCAATATCGCCGGAGAATTTGATGCCACCATCGGCAATCACAGGAATGCCTTGTGCCTTTGCTACACAAGCAGCCTCATAAATCGCTGTAATCTGGGGCACGCCCACGCCCGCCACAATGCGGGTGGTGCAAATTGCACCTGGCCCAAGCCCCACCTTAATTGCATCTGCCCCTGCTTCAATAAGAGCTCCGGCAGCCTCAGCGGTGGCTACATTACCGGCAATCAGCTGCAAATCCGGATAGAGCCCCTTGATTTTCTTTATGGTTTCTACCACCACATCGCAATGTCCGTGAGCAGAATCTAGCACAAGCACATCCACTTGTGCCTCTACCAGCGAGTGCACTCGACTGAGAAAATCGCCCGCACTGCCAATGGCAGCGCCAACCAGCAGCCTACCCTTGCCATCCCGAGCCGAATTAGGATAAATTTCCGCCTTCTCAATGTCTTTGATTGTAATAAGACCCTTCAAGAAGCCGTTTTTGTCAACCAATGGTAGTTTTTCTACCTTGTGACAACGCAGAATGCTCTTAGCCGCCTCGGTGGTGGTGCCCTCCGGTGCCGTAATCAGGTTGTCTTTCGTCATTGCATCGCCAATGAGCTTGGCCATGTCAGTTTCAAACTTCAAATCCCGATTGGTGATAATGCCAACCAACTTACCGCCATCGCAAATTGGAACACCGGAAATCCGATACTTGGCCATCAGCTCGTCTGCATCCGCCAGCGTGTGACGGGGACCGAGGAAGAAAGGATTGGTGATAACGCCGTTTTCTGAGCGTTTAACCAAATCCACCTGCTCCGCCTGCTCGGCGATGCTCATATTCTTGTGAATGATGCCGACACCACCCTCACGGGCCACAGCAATGGCCATACGGGACTCGGTCACCGTGTCCATGGCGGCGCTCATCACCGGAATGTTGAGCCGGATTTTTTTGGTCAGCTGAGTATGCAAAACCACTTCCGACTGATGAAAATTGCTGGCTGCCGGAAGCAGAAGCACATCATCAAAGGTCAGACCCTTGCGGCCGAATTTTTCTTGAAAGTCCATGATTTACTTCTCCTCCTGTGCAGTTTGTATTCTGGATTCAAAACGGGTACTGCCCTGACAGCTGCCCAAAATATAAGCGCTGGTTTCGTCCTCGCCCTGAAGCAGCTCCAGCAAATCCCCCGGTCGGCATTCACTCAGATACCCGAGCTGCAATTCCTGTACAAAACAATCGCTGGGGCGTTTGTGCAGCGCCAGCGCATCGCAGGCAAAGTCAGCATAGCGGGTGTTGTTCACATGGGCGTTGATATCTGTGTCGCTGTACTGCATCATGCGGCTGCCGATGGGTGTGAGCGGAGGCGTTTTGAGCTTTGTGAGGCTCTTTTCCTTGCGCAATGCGCCGCCGTGGGTGTCTTCCAGTGCCGCTATATTACCCAGTCGAGCCATTTTCCGGCTGTTGACATCCGCCAGCACCCAGATGCTCACACTCTCGCCTACATGCTCTTTACCAACAAACAGGTCAAAATCCCGATACATGGCGACGCCCTTGCTGCCTCGGTGCCAGGTGCGCACCAGAACATCCTCGTTCCAGTGGAGAGGCCGCTCCAACCGCAACCAGATGCGAGCCATCATCCAAAAAAGGTTGTATTCCTCAATGAGCGACTCACGGGCCACGTCCAGCTCAACCGATGCACGAGTTGCCGCTTCCTGTAGCAGTTCTAGTACAGCCGAAGGGCGACAGTGGTTGTGGCCGTCAACAGCCATAGAGTCAACTTTTGCCTGATATTCATAAAAGGTTGCCAAAACGCTCGCCTCAAACTTTCTTTGGTATGGTCAGGGTGCTTTTGCAGCAAATATCGGTGATGTGATCAGCAGAGGAGGCGGGAATTCGCAGTTGCCCACCGCAGATACCACAGATTAGCTCAATGGCTGCATACTGGATTTTCAAACCGAACTGGTCGCTACCACACTGGCAGCGCACATCGCCTCGCTGGGCAATGTCCCGCAATTCGCTGAGCACCTCATGCATGACGATATCGTCAAAGAAATCCCGCTCCTGCCCTTCATCCTGCTCCAGCTTAGTCACTGCCTCTTCCAGTGGCTGCAGTGCCTGAAGCACAGAACCTTCCTCACCAGTGTAGCAGCAGTCAAAGCCACTGGGCGCACAGGCATAGGCGATAATAGGCTCTTTCAGAAAATGCCTGGCTGGAATCCGCATGGTATGCTCGCCACCACAAAAAACACAGGGCACCGACAAATGAAACGCACGCTCTGTGAGCTGTGCCCGCAAGTGGGAGCCACCACAAGGGCAATCCAGCTTTCGCTCGGCAGCGGCAAGGGAAAAGGCGCTCTCTCGAATCACCACTGTCTCCCGACAGGCCGGACAAATATAAGCAATTGAGCGCACACCATCTTCAATCATCGGCCGCTCCTCCTGACACAGAAATTTTAAATCACCGCCATTGCGATGTCTCGTCCTCCGAATCTCTTTGGAGCTTTGCTCCATATTTAGAGATTCGTGAGGTTATTATACCATAGCCGCAATGCACTGTAGTGTAATTCTTGTGAGTTTGTAGGCGGCGTTATGATATATTTCTTCAATCAATATTATATCATGAAAATTAGTGTTATGCAATGAAATCCAGAAAGGGTTAGGGCGCAAATAAGCGAGGCGGAAAACGAAGCTGGCAAAAAAGGCGCAGGTCAAATTGAGAAAGCATAACTCAAACCAGATGCCTCTCCGATTCTATCTTCTTAGAAGGATGGTAAAGGCGGTAATAAGACATTGCTTTGAACGAAAAGTGGAAAGTGACCGAAATGCAAAATCCCCGAAAAACACCTGAAAACAGGGCTTTCCGGGGATTTTTTGCTTGGCAGCGGGCGAAGGATTTGAACCCTCACGAACGGAGTCAGAGTCCGGTGTGCTACCATTACACTAGCCCGCTACATGAACAGCTTTTTTATTATAACGGCATCTTTTTCATTTGTCAACCGCAAGACAAGGAAAAAATCATGTTTCACCAATTTTTTTTCTTGTTTCCCTCTGCGGCATGTTCCTCACAAGGAAGTATCCCGGCATAACCTCACTTCGGGACACCTCCTTGCGCATGAAACATAAGCGCTAGTCGATGCGCTCTAAGCTGAGCAATGCGTTGCTGCCATTGGGGCTTACCGCAGGGATCAGACAAGCGTCCAGCACCACGATACCAAGGCTTTGTCCCGCCACAAGCGGCAGAAGGCGCGTGGAGCTTGCTGACGCACCTGCTGTTGGCAGTGGCACATGGGAGTTGGGTACTACGTTGCCGTCGATACTCAGCGCAATGGCGCTGGAGCCGCCAACCATGGAAGCGGCGGAGTAAAATGCCCGATAGAAGCCGGTTTGGGTCACAGTAACCGTGCCTGCGCCCAGATTATGGGATACGCCGGTGGAGGAGATGCCGTCACAGTAGTTCATGGGAATCAGCGTATTTTCGTTGATTAAATTGAGCAGGCTGGAAGCAATTTCTACATAGACCGGCGGATGCCGCAGCGTAATGATGTTCTCATCACAGCAACCGTCGTCGCAGGACGTTGGACAGCCCGGCCATTGGTCGGAATCGCAACCGCAGCCCCAGGGGCCACAGCGGGAGTTTCCAGTATCCCATCCTCGATTGTTTGAAGGTCTCATGATATGATTCAGTCCTTTCCAGATACCAAATTGTAGGGAGAAAGTATTTCTCAATTCAGCTTATGAAAAAAACGAAACATTGGTTCCGATTTGGCTGCCTGCGGAAAAAAATGAAATTTCAGTTTACAATAAAAATTTTATCAGTTATAATGGAACACGTGTCTTAGATCCCCGCAACAGGGAAGGAAAAAAATATGCAAACAAACTGGAAGAAAAACACCGCAATATTCTTAGCAAGTCAGGGTATTAGCTTTTTCGGCTCCATGCTGGTGCAGTATGCCATTGCATGGCATATCAACCTGACCACCGGCTCCGGCACCTACATGACCATCGCAATCCTCTGCGGCTTTGTGCCCACCTTTCTGCTCTCGCCCTTTGCAGGGGTTTGGGCGGATCGGTATGACCGCAAACTTCTTGCCATCTTGTCGGATGGCGGCATTGCCGCCGCAACACTGGTTTTAGCGCTTTTGGTGCGGGCGGGCAACAATTCGCTCATTCCCATGTTCATCGCCCTGGCGATTCGCGCTCTCGGCAGCGCCGTGCAGCAGCCATGCGTCAATGCAATCCTACCTGCCATCGTGCCGGAGGAGCATCTGATGCGGGTCAACGGCATGCAGGGCAGCCTACAGTCGGTTATCATGCTCTTCTCGCCCATGCTGGCAGCATTGTTGATTAAGACAGTTCCTTTTTACTACATTTTCTTCATCGACATTATCACCGCTGCCATTGCCATTCTCATTCTGCTTTTCGTGTTCCGTTACAAGCATGAAAAGTCAAAAGAGAAAGAAGAGAGCAACTACCTTGTGGAGCTCAAACTGGGTCTGCGTTATATTAGCGAGCGCAGTTATTTAAAAATCTTTTTCGTCAGCATCTCATTTTTTATGTTTCTGGTAACCCCTTTGGCTTTTCTCTCGCCGCTTCTGATTTCCCGCACTTTTGGTGAAGATGCGCTGCTGCTCATGGGGATGGAAGTTTGCTACTCCGGCGGCATGATTCTGGGTGGCATCATCATCTCTGCGTGGGGCGGTTTTCGCAATCGGGTGCACACCATGATGATGGCTTGCGTTGTAACCGCAGTGAGCTGCATTGGCATGGGCCTGCCGATTAGCTATCCGGCCTATCTAGCTCTTTTCGTCTTAGGCGGGCTTTTTTCACCAGCTTACAATGCACCGTCCATGGCTATGCTGCAAGAGCGGGTGGATGACGAGTACAGGGGACGTATATTCAGCGTTATGAATATGATTAGCGGCGCAGCACTGCCTCTTGGCATGCTGGTGTTCGGCCCTGCGGCGGATAAAGTCAGCATTCAATTGTTGATGGTAGTTTCCGGCGTTCTCATGTTGGTCAGTCTTGGAGCAACGATGACCCGCCGCCCGCTCATCGAAGCAGGCGAGCCAAAAACTTCGGCAAAAGAAATATAGTAAAAGCCCACCGGTTGGCCGATGGTGAGATAAGAAAGCAATCCTGTCATTCTGGGCGTAGGGAAGAATCTTTAAGATACTTCACTATGCTCAGGATGACATTTTTCTTAAACAACATCGATATGCTGGTGAGCTTTCTTCACAGCACGTTTTCTATGCTCAATCCTTCTGCTTCTTCCATGAGCCAGAGTTTGCTTTGCAAGGCTGAGTTTGCGGTCAGATATCCGTGCTCGTCCTCCTCTTTGGCAAAACACTGCGCCTGCCGCAGATGGAGGTACACGCTGTCTGTATCTGTGTGCCGCAGGGTAGAGTAGAGGAATACAGTTTGCTGCTCCCAGGTTTTGTATGCATCATCCGTGAGTTGTGCCGTCCGGCTCCAATCGCCGGCAATGGCAGCCTGCTCCGCCTGCTCAAGCAGTACGCCCATATGGGAGGACAGCCGACTCAAATGACTGCCTGAATAAAGGGATGCAGCAGCCGTCAATCCCAGTACTGCCAGTGAAATCCAAAGTCGTCTCATTTAAACCTCCTTTTCCTTTACAGCACAGTAGGTCTGATTGAGTTCGTTGACTGTGAGCAGGAAAATCTCCTGCGCATGGGACACCTTATGCTGGGCGAGCACCTGCTCCAGCCAATTTCGGTCAAGCCCCCGCTGCTTCAAGTTCTCGCCCATGATTTTTCCGTCCTCAATGATGGTGACAGGCAGTCCCGGCTCCTGGTTTTCCACATTCATCTGTTTGGCCGTCACCGGCTGCTCCTCGATTTTGAGCAGCACAGAGAGTTGGCCGGTAGTTTCCAAAATCGCATACTGCACTTGTGTGAAATCGGTCACTCCGTTTTGCCGCAGTTGCTCAGACAGCTCATCAAGGGTATAACGGTTTTTGCCCATTTCTTTTTCATCGAGCTTGCCATTGCGGATAATAATGCTGGGTGTGCCGCACATCAAATCCCGAAACCGCACGCTCTTCACATTGAGCACCGACACAATCATGGCCAGACACAGCAAGGTAATAATCGGCACAATCCCTGCCGCCATTGGCGTTCCATACTCCTGCATGGGTACGGCGGCAATGTCTGCAATCAGCAGTGCCAGCACCAGTTCCGAGGGCTCCAGCTGTCCAACCTGCCGCTTGCCCAGCAGCCGGATGGCAACCATGACCAATGTGTATAAAATAATAGTTCTGATAATCCCGATAATCACTGTTCATCAACCTTTCTACGGGGCCCATTGGCCTCTTGAGAAAGTATTACCTGAATTGGGCGAAAACAATCAGGGTATTTTGGCAAAAAAATGTATTTTGTTTTTGGGTGCGGTGTGATAAAATTGAGAAAATCAAAGTGCAGAGCGATTTTGAAAGGAAGGGTACCCACATGTCAGAACATCAGCGCATCCTTGTGGTCGATTTCGGCGGCCAGTATAACCAGCTCATTGCTCGCAGAGTGCGGGAGTGCAACGTCTATTGCGAGGTCATTCCCTATACCACGCCCTTGGAGAAAATGCTGGAGAAGAAGCCCGTCGGCATCATCTTCACCGGCGGCCCAAACAGCGCCTATGCAGAAGGTGCTCCCTCCATTGATGCGGCAATTTTTGATACTGGTATCCCGATTTTAGGTATTTGCTATGGTTTACAGCTTATGACTCGCCTGCTCGGTGGTCAGGTTTCGCCTGCCGAGGCGGCAACGGCCAGAGAGTATGGCAAAACCCAAACAAGCTATGGTAAAAGCGTCCTGTTTGACGGTCTGCCTGCCAAAGGTGTTAGCTGGATGAGTCACGGCGACTTCGTCTCCAAGGTACCCGACGGTTTCACAGTCACCGCCCATACGGAAAACTGTCCCACCGGTGCCATGGAGTGCCCGGAGCGGGGACTCTATGCTGTCCAGTTTCACCCGGAGGTCAACCACACTGAAAATGGCAGCACCATGCTCCAAACGTTCCTTACCAAGGTTTGCGGCACTGTCGGCGACTGGACCATGGAAAGCTACGTTACTCAGGCTACCAAGGAGTTACAGGAGCAAGTCGGCGACGGAAAAGTTCTGCTGGCTCTCTCTGGCGGTGTGGACAGCTCTGTGGTCGCCGCATTGCTTGATAAAGCGGTGGGAAAGCAGCTTACCTGCATCTTTGTTGACCACGGCCTCATGCGCAAAGATGAGGGGGACGAGGTAGAGGAGGCCTTTGGCAATCGTGGCCTGAATTTTATCCGAGTTAATGCCGAGGAGCGTTTTCTTGCAAAACTTGCCGGTGTGACTGATCCGGAGCAGAAACGGAAAATCATCGGTGAAGAATTCATCCGGGTTTTTGAAGAAGAGGCAAAAAAGATTGGTGCGGTGGACTTTTTAGCACAAGGCACCATCTATCCGGATATCATTGAGTCTGGTGTCGGTGATGCGGCAGTGATTAAGAGCCACCACAATGTAGGCGGCCTGCCCGATTTTGTCGATTTTAAGGAGATTGTGGAGCCCCTGCGTCTGCTCTTTAAAGATGAGGTGCGGCAGGCGGGTCGCGAGCTGGGTCTGCCTGAGGTGCTCGTGAGTCGTCAGCCGTTCCCAGGACCGGGTTTGTCGGTGCGCTGCATTGGTGAAATTACCAAGAACAAGCTGGATGTGTTGCGGGAGGCAGATTTCATCTTTCGGGAGGAAATTGCTAAGGCAAACTGGGATCAGAACATGAACCAGTATTTTGCGGTCTTGACTGACATGCGCACTGTCGGTGTCATGGGCGACGGCCGCACTTACGACCGGATTCTGGCGCTGCGCAGCGTGGTCACCAACGACTTCATGACCGCTGAATGGGCTCGCATTCCCTATGAAATTCTCGACAAAGTAAGCGTTCGCATTGTCAATGAAGTCCAGGGTGTTTCCAGAATTGTCTACGACATCACCTCAAAACCCCCTGCAACTATTGAGTGGGAGTAAATAAGCCAAACCCCGCAAGTCTTGAGTACCAAGACTTGCGGGGTTTTTCTATGCCCTTGTGACCACACTTTGACCACAAATGTAAAAAAATGAATTATTTTTTCATATCTGATTTTGATTCTTTATGTTGTTTATCGAGTCTTTTTTGAAGCTGTACAGCCTCTAGTTTAGGATAGCTATACCGCCACTCGTCGTATTCGTCCTTGCTTATCTCACCGGAAAGGAGAGCACTACGCTTTACCTGCCATTTTCTCAACTGGTCAGAAGCCGAGGAATTTGGTGGGAAAGCCAACGAGACAAATTCGTCATGCTTTTCTACGGTTAGTTGGTAATCATCTTCTAAAGAAAATAGTGTATGAAGTACACCGTAGTGATTATCAAGTTTAGGTTCTGACAGAGCGAAAATGCTCACACCTAAAGCATCAGCAATTTTTTCAAGTTGCTTATCTGAGGGTTGGCGATTGCCTAGCTCGTAGTTTCGGATGGCAGGCTCGCTCATGCCAGACATGATGGCGAGCTGCTTTTGCGATAGCTCACGAGCAGTCCTGAACTTTTTAATCTTTTCACCGACAGTCACATTGATTCACTCCAGTTATCTTTTTCCGCATTATATCATACACAGTTCAAAAATGAACTGGTAATTTAATATATCACATCTGTTAACAGACTATTGCTGTGACCTCATCATGAGCGAGCGAAGAAGGACACTTTTGTCAAGACGGCTTAACCTGCAACAACAGGGCGCTGGGATTTTCCAAGGTTATCTGAAACGATAACGGCAGTTTGTGGTCAAACACTACTTAGCGAGAGGAAACAGAATAATGAGGCAGAACTTATTTTTGTCGGTAGATGAAGTAACCGAAAACTTAGGAGTTTCTAAGCCTATGGCATATAAGCTAATTCGAGAAATGAACGATGAACTGAAAGAACGAGGATTTATCACCATTGCTGGCAAGATTAGCAGGCGCTACTTTCAAGAAAAAGTATATGGTGGCGAGCATTTGAACACGAGGGGAGAGACAAAATGAGTGTCTACAAGGATTTAAAGCGAGGAACGTGGTATACAAAATTTCGCTATAAAGATTGGAAAGGCGAAACGAAGTGGATTACTCGTCGAGGCTTTCCGACAAAACGAGAGGCATCGGCATGGGAGCAGAATTTTCAAATTCAGCAGAATCAAAGTATTGACATGAGCTTTGCTGATTTTTTAAAAGTTTATGAAAATGACCTGCGGCTCCGCCTGCGTGAGAGCACATGGCAAACGAAAGAAAACATCATTCACAGCAAACTTATTCCGCACTTTGGAAAGAAAGCAATGAGTGAAATCAAGGCATCAGATGTGATTCAGTGGCATAATGAGATGCTACGGCATCGCCATGAAGACGGAAGACCTTTCGCACCATCTTATTTAAAAACACTGCATAATCAATTGAGCGCAATTTTTAATCATGCGGTTCGTTTTTATGACCTGAAAACAAATCCAGCTCGAAAAGCTGGCAACATTGGAACTGAAAAGGGCATTGAAATGAAGTTCTGGACTAAGAAGGAATATCAAGTATTTTCTGTTGCAATGATGGACAAACCGGTATCTTTCTATGCTTTTGAAATGCTCTACTGGTGCGGCATTCGTGAAGGTGAGCTCTTAGCATTGTCAATGGAAGACTTTGACTTTGAGCGCCAGACGGTTCATATCCGGAAATCTTATCAGCGGATTAAAAATCAGGATATTATTACTGACCCCAAAACTCCAAAGAGCAAGAGATTTATTAAGATGCCTGATTTTTTATGTGAAGAAATGCAGGAGTATTTCAATCTGCTCTATGGATTGAAGCCCAATGACCGGATATTTCCGGTCACAAAGCATTACCTATACAACGAAATGAAGCGAGGTGTGCAGGCACAGGGGCTAGAGCGCATTCGCATCCACGATTTACGCCACAGTCATGTATCATTGCTCATCGATATGGGATTTTCGGCTGTTGCAATTGCTGACCGCATGGGGCATGAAAGCATTGATATTACTTATCGTTATGCGCATCTGTTTCCGTCCAAGCAAACAGAGATGGCAGAGAGGTTAAATATTGAGCGAGAGGATGGGAACAATTTTGGAAAAGAATCTAGACCATAAGGGCCGTTGGCGCACGAAGATAATTTCAATGCGCATGTCTCCGGAAGAAGCGAAATTACTAGACATAGCAGTGAAACTTTCGGGACTAACCAGACTATATCATGAAGCGGTTATTAAACCAAGAGGTGATTGTCCACGGCAGTCCAAGGATTCATAAAGCACTGTTTAGCCAGATGCACGAAATTCTGGAGGAATTGCAACGGATTAGACAGGCAGGGGAGATGACAGAGGAGTTGAGCAAAACCATTCAGCTTGTCGCAATTACCGCTGATGGAATGAAAGAGGTATCCATATGACGAGTGATATATCTTCTGATTCTCAAGAGCGGGAGACTAATCCTGATTTCCTCCATACGGTAACAATGGAAGATTTGTATGATACCTTATACTCTGGCAAAACATTTATTATTGAAGAATTGCTTTGCTCTGGTACCTATTTATTCGTCGGCGCTCCTAAAATTGGAAAGTCATTTTTCATGGCACAGATGGCTTATCACGTCAGCGCTGGAGTGGCATTGTGGGAACGGTCGGTTACACAAGGCGCTGTTCTTTACATGGCTTTGGAAGATGATTACTCCCGACTTCAACAAAGAATGTCATTGATGTTTGGAATGGAAACAACAGGCAGCCTACATTTTGCAGTTCACGCAAGAGGGGTGGCGAATGGGCTTGAGGAACAGCTTGAGAAACAGTTTGAGAAACAGCTTGAGAAATTCCTGAACGATTATTCTGATACTCGGCTTGTCATTATAGACACGCTTCAAAAAGTGCGAGATGCGGGCGATGATAGAGGTGGTTACGGAAGTGATTATGAAATTATTGCGAAGCTCAAACATGTAGCTGACCAGCATAACATTTGTATCCTGATTGTTCATCATACACGCAAGCAGGGAGCGGATGATTGCTTTCAAACTATATCGGGAACAACGGGGCTTATGGGGGCGGCAGACGGTGCCTTTATGCTTCATAAAGAAAAGCGTGGTAATAATCAGGCCGTGCTGGACATTGTTGGGCGTGACCAGCAAGACCAAAGAATTTATTTGGAGTTTGATAGAGAGTGCTGTCTTTGGAATGCACTACGGTCGGAGCATGAAAACTGGAAGATGCCCGATGAGCCAACGCTTGAATTGCTCTCTCGGCTGGTAAATTCAGAATGCTTACAGTGGGAGGGAACGGCATCTGCGCTTGCAGAGGAACTAGAGATAACGGATATAAAACCCAATGTCCTTACCAGAAAACTGAATATTCATGTCAATCACCTTTTGCAAAAGTACAAAATTCAATATAGAACCAGCCGTTCTCACGAGGGGCGCATAATCAAATTAGACTATCATCCGTGACGATGTGACGATTGTGACGGTATTTTGGGTGACGGTACTGCACCGAAATATATCGTCACAATCGTCACGGGGCGTTTCAGAATACAAATGTAAAATCGCATCCCCCTCGGAGAGCGCATTGCGCTTTTGATACGCAGTGTCAAAAGTGCTTTTGCGTTACTTTTGACAAAAGTAACAAAACCCGGCTCGCGCCGGCACAGATTGGATAGGAAAGGATGGGATGATATATAAAAAGAACAATCAGTGTGATGCTTGGCAAAGGCTCTATCAATCACAATAGCCGCAGATTCAAGGCGGAAAATATAGATGCTGACCGCACTCAGTTTAACAAGTCATTTTATGACCAGCCAATCAAACAGGTTTATCACAATTTATTTGAT
>JGI994J12354_10004540_pt1 | contig 12422 bp, 8 predicted proteins | sample IntmicLarv3ML3BL_FD_12354 | JGI IMG/M metagenome (IMG submission 12354) | reverse complement strand
TTTGACTGCGAGGTCATGCTGTTTGCCACCAACCGCGAGCAGACCGCCGTTATCATGCAGCAGTCCCTCCAGATGGCCGGCATCAACATGGGCATCAAGAACATGGAGCGCGCCGCCTTCTACGACGCCACCGCGCTGGGCGAACATCAGCTCGACCTGGGCGGCTGGATCGCCGGCGTTGAGCCCGATTCCACCATCTCGCCCCTGTACCACTCCACCAGTCCCGGCGACGCCGGCAACCGTTGGTTCCTGAAGGATCCCGTCGTCGACGACTATCTCTTCAATGCCAAAATCGCCCCCGAGATGAGCGAGCGCAAGGCCATCTATAATGACATGTTCCATCACATTATGGATAACGCCTATACCGTGCCCCTCTACACTAAGAACGAGTGCATCGCCTACAACTCCAAGCTGGTGGGCGCCGTGGTCTTCAGCACCGGCGGCCATATGTACGACCAGCTGCACTTTGAATAAGTCTTGGACTTTTTAGAGGCCTGAGCCCCTTGTAAAACCGGATAATCCGAGCGCTTCTCGGGCCGCGGACATGGCTTGTCCGCGGCCCGTAGAAAGCGGCGGCGGCCCAGCAAGGGTGCTTTTATGGGCACACCCCTAAGTAAACCCGTCGCGGCAGGATGCCGCTGCGGCTGCAAGCAGCACAACGACACCGTTCAAGGCTGCCCGACCGCTTTATTTAGGGGTATGCCTTGGGCAAGGGATGGCTCAGCCAGCCCTTACCCCAGTCAACTCAGAATTGAGGAGATAGATACTATGCATAAATACATATTGAAGAGATTGCTGATGCTCATCCCCGTCGTCGTCGGCATAACCTTTTTGGTTTTCTTCATTCTCAGTCTGACCCCCGGCGACCCTGTCAACCTGATTTTAGGCGACAGCGCCACCCCGGAAGCCAAGGCCATCCTGCGTGAGCAGCTCGGCCTCAACGACCCCCTGCTGGTACAATACGGCAAGTACATGTTTAAGATGGTGCAGGGCGACTTTGGCCGCTCGTACACCAACCAGCGCGATGTGATGGACGAGATTGCCCAGCGCTTCCCCCTCACCTTCCTGCTGGCCATCTGCTCGACGGCCATCTCGATTACCATCGCCATCCCCTTGGGCATCATCTCGGCCATCAAGCAGTATTCGGTGCTCGACACGGCCAGCATGGTCTTTTGCCTGCTGGGTGTTTCGATGCCCAACTTCTGGCTGGGCCTCATGCTCATTCTCATCTTCTCCCTGCGGCTGGGCTGGCTGCCGGCCATCGGCTTTGACAGCGCCAAGAGCCTCATCCTGCCCTCGCTCACCTTGGGCATCGGCGGCGCGGCCAACATCGCCCGCATGATGCGTGCCTCCATGCTGGAAGTCATCCGTCAGGATTACATCCGCACGGCCAAGGCCAAGGGCGTGAAGAAAAATAAGGTCATCATCAAGCACGCCCTGCGCAACGCCATGATGCCGGTGCTTACCATCATCGGCCTGCAGTTCGGCCTCTATCTGGGCGGCGCTGCCCTCTCCGAGACCGTCTTCTCCCTGCCGGGAACCGGGCGGCTCATGCTGGACGGCATCAAAAGCAGAGATACACCCGTTGTGCTGGGCTGTATCATCGTTTTTGCTCTGCTATACAGCTTGGTCAACCTGCTGGTGGACATTCTGTACGGCTTCGTCGACACGCGAATCCGTGCCGAATACCGCTGAGCGGGCCGAAAGGATTGAGGTGAAAGCATATGTCTCAGACAAATAACGTCGATATCGGCAAAAAGTATAAAAAGCGCAGCCAGATGGCCGAAATTTGGCGCCGTCTCAAGCGCAACAAGGCCTCCATCGTGGGCATGGTGATTATGATTGTCATCGTCATCATCTCCCTGAGCGCCGATCTGCTCTTCGACTATCAGGAGGACGCCATCAAGTTCGACACCGTCCACCGCCTGGAAACCCCCAGCAAAACCAACCCCCTGGGCCTTGACGAGTTTGGCCGCGACATCCTGGCCCGCATCGTCCACGGCTCGCGGCTGTCGCTGCAGGTGGGCATTGTGGCCGTCGGCATCGCGCTGCTCATCGGCGGCTCCTTGGGCGCCATTGCCGGATACTACGGCGGTGTGCTCGACAATGTTATCATGCGCGCCATGGACATCTTCCTGGCCATTCCCAGCCTGATGATGGCCTTGGTTATTGTAGCCGCCTTGGGCCCCAGCATTTTCAACCTGATGATTTCCATCGGCCTTTCGGTGGTGCCCAACTACGCGCGCATCGTGCGTTCGGCCGTGCTGAGCGTTAAGGATCAGGAGTTCATTGAGGCCGCTCGGGCCGTGGGCTCGCCCAACGGTTACATCATTTTGCAAGAGGTGCTGCCCAACTGCATGGCACCCATCATCGTTCAGGTTACGCTCAACGTGGCCACCGCCATTTTGTCCACCTCTTCTCTCAGCTTCATCGGTGTGGGTATCCAGCCTCCCACCCCCGAGTGGGGCAACATGCTCAACGGCGGCCGGCCCTTCCTGCGGGATGCGCCCCACCTGTGCATCTTCCCCGGGCTTGCCATCGTCATCACCATCCTGTCTCTCAACCTACTGGGCGACGGGCTGCGGGATGCCTTGGACCCCAAACTCAAGCAGTGATGCCCCGATCGCTGTACTTTGGATAGGAGCGTAGACAGATGGATAATCAAGAGCGCAATTATGTACTGGATATAGACAATCTGGTGGTACATTACAAAACCGATGACGGCCTGGTCAGTGCGGTCAACGGTGTCAGCCTCAAGCTGGAAAAGGGCAAGACCATCGGCCTGGTGGGCGAGACGGGCGCCGGAAAAACGACGACCGCCCTCAGTATCCTCCGCCTCATCCAGTCGCCCCCCGGCGAAATTATGGATGGCAGCATCACCTGCGATGGTGAGAACCTCTTCGACTTCACCGAGGGACAGATGGAGGTCATCCGCGGCAACAAAATCTCCATGATTTTCCAAGACCCCATGACCTCTCTCAACCCGGTGCTCACCGTGGGCGAGCAGATTGCCGAGGTCATCGCCATCCACCAGCATCTCCGGAAGGCCGACGCCCTCAAAAAGGCCGGCGAGATGCTCGAGCTGGTGGGCATTCCGGCCACTCGCGGCAACGAGTACCCCCATCAGTTCTCGGGTGGTATGAAGCAGCGGGTCATCATCGCCATCGCCCTGGCCTGCAACCCGCAGATTCTCATTGCCGACGAGCCGACCACCGCCCTGGACGTCACCATTCAGGCCCAGGTGCTCGAGCTCATGCGCAACCTGCGCGACCAATACAGCACCTCGATGATTATGATTACCCACGACCTGGGCATCGTGGCCGAGGTGTGCGACAATGTGGCCATCATGTACGCCGGGCGCATCATCGAGCACGGCACCCTTGAGGAGATTTTCGAAAAAACCAAGCATCCCTACACCGAGGGGCTCTTCAACTCTCTGCCTGACATCAACAACAGGGATGACCAGCTCAAGCCCATCAAGGGCCTGATGCCCGACCCAACCGACCTGCCCTCGGGCTGCCCCTTCCACCCCCGGTGCGACTATGCCACCGAGCTGTGCGCCACACGGAAGCCGGCCACCATCCACCTGACCGACACCCACTATGTGGAGTGCCTGGCCTACGAGGCGGACACCGGCGTCGTGGTCAACATAGAGGAGCGTGAGAGATAATGGCCGATAAACTGCTGGAAGTTCAAAACCTGAAGAAATACTTCAAAACCAAGCGGGGGATGCTCCACGCGGTGGACGATATCACCTTCACCATCGAGCGGGGCAAGACCCTGGGCGTTGTCGGCGAGTCGGGCTGCGGCAAAAGCACCACCGGCCGCGCCGTGCTGCGGCTTTTAGAGCCCACCGGCGGCAAGGTTTTCTTCGAGGGGCAGGATGTGCTGGCCCTCTCCAAGGAGGAGATGCGCAAAAAGCGCCGGGAGATGCAGATCATCTTCCAAGACCCCTTCGCCTCCCTCAACCCCCGCAAAACCATCAACGAAATCATCTCTACCCCCCTGCGGCTGCATAACATGTACCCCGACAAACGGCAGCGGCAGCAGCGCGTCCTCGAGCTCATGGAGACCGTCGGCCTGGCCGAGCGCCTGGTCAACACCTATCCCCATGAGCTGGACGGCGGACGCCGCCAGCGCATCGGCATCGCCCGGGCCCTGGCCCTCGACCCCAAGTTCATCGTGTGCGATGAGCCGGTTTCGGCCCTGGATGTGTCCATTCAGGCCCAGATTCTCAACCTGCTCAACAATCTGCAGCAGGATCTTGGGCTCACGTATATCTTCATCACCCACGACCTGAGCGTTGTCAACTATTTCAGCGATGACATCGCCGTCATGTACCTGGGCCAGCTCATCGAGAAGGCCCCGGCCGTGTCGCTCTTCGAGAAGCCGATGCATCCGTACACCCAGGCGCTGCTCAGCGCCATCCCCACCCCCAGCATCCGTAAGAAGCAGGAGCGCATTATCCTGAAGGGCGAGATTAGCTCGCCCATCGAGCCCAAGCCGGGCTGCCGCTTCGCGGTGCGCTGCAACTATGCCAAGCCCGAGTGTACCGGCGAGAACATGCCGCTGGTGGAGATTGAGCCCAACCACTTCGTGGCCTGCCGCATGGTCACAGGCTAATCGGAATTACAGAAAACCCCCGGGATGCTTCGCATCCCGGGGGTTTTTGCGCGGCGTGTGAAACAGACCTTGGGGCGTTGCCCCAAACCCCACCCAAGAAGCTTTTTGAAAAAAGTTTCTTGGGAATCTTCAAAAACTTTCACAAAAATTGTGTTGCACACAATTTTAAGAATTTATTATTCTGCAATTGTGCGTAGCGCAATTGCCAAAAGTTTTTGGGGATCCAAGGGGTATTTTTTCAAAAATACCCCTTGGTCGCCGAAGGCGACCTTAGCGTCTACCTTAAATCTCGCGGCGGACGACCTTGCCGTCGAAGATAACTTCCTCGACACAATTGAGCACGGTGATATCGCCGGATGCATCGCCGGCCACCACCAGGATATCGGCCAGCTTGCCTTCCGCCAGCTCGCCCAGCTTGTCATCCAGCCCGAGCACCTTGGCGGCGTTGAGGGTGCCGGTGCCGATGGCCCAAACGGGGCTCATGCCGTAGCGCACCATGAGCTCGACCTCCTCGGGCACCGGGGTGATGGGAGCTCTCGTGTCGGTCATGTCGGTGCCGGTGGCGATGATGACGCCCATCTCGGCGAACTCCTTGAAATAGCGCTCGAAGCGGCCCACAGCGGGGGTATAGATGGTGTAGGTCTCCATCTCGCGCTCGGTGAGCGACTCGATGCCGGTGGCGGCCACCTTGGCCTGGAGGGCATCGAGGGTGCGGCGGTGGACATAGAGGGTGGGCACCCAAACGATGCCCTTCTGAACCATCTCCTTGGCCTGCTCGGGGGTGATGTCGCAGCCGTGCTCGATGGTGTCGAGGCCGGCGTTGATGACCATTTGCAGGGAGGGCTGGCGGCTGGTGTGCACGGCCACCTTGCGGCCCCAGCGGTGGGCCTCGTCAGCCACGGCATCGAGCTCGGCCTGGGTATACTCGCTGACATCGCTGCGATGGCTGGTCATCAGCTTAATCCACTTGGCGCCCTCGCGGATTTGCAGGCGCACGGCGGCGCGCAGGTTCTCGACGCCGTCGACCTCGATGGTCATATTGCCGTTCCAGCCGTGGCCGCCGGTGGAGCAGATGGCAAGGCCGGCCGTCTCGATGCGGGGGGCGCGGACAAGCCCGTGCTTGACGGCCTTGTTGATGCGGCGGGTGATGTAGGCCGGGCAGCCGGTGTCGCGCAGGGTGGTAACACCCTTGAAGAGGGCGCGCTGCACCTCGTTGAGGGCGCGCAGATCCATGATGTCGTCGGCGTCCAGGTCGGCGTTATCGCTGTGCATGGCGCCGATATGGGTGTGCAGGTCGATGAGGCCGGGCAGGATAGTGGCGTCGCCGTAATCCTTGACTTCCTCATCGGGGAACTGGGCTTTGAGGGTAGCCAACGGGCCGATGGCCTTAATGATGTTGCCCTCGATGCACAGGGCGCTGTCCCGCAGGACAGTTTTGCCATCGCCCGTGACGATGGTTTTGGCGGTGATGAGCATGGTGAAATCCTCCCATAATCTCTTTTTCGGGGTTCTGAAAAGCCCCCGATACGCTATTTTCAGTATAGCACAGCGCCGGGCCGTTGAACAGAGTACGGGGACAAAAATATCAGCGTGATGAAAAATCATGCTGATATTTTTCATGGTTGATGGATTCGAGCACCTACCCTGCCTTGAGAGGGTTTCGCAAGGATTGGCGGGCGAACACAGCTGCCCCTACTTCTTCCGCTCGCGCAGATAGAGGATAGCGCCGCGCACGGCGCAATAAAGCCCCGCCCCGATCACCAGTACGGTCATGATGAGGGCGATGGGATATCGGTCAAAGCCGAGCCAGGCCGTGTTCTTTCCGCTTGTCCACAGGGCGTAGTGCCAGTCCTTGGCTGAAAAATACATCGAGACAATCGCCCCGGCGCCCAGCAGGCGCTGATATGCGGCCATTTCCGCAGGCCGCCCAGAGCGATAATGACCATACAGAGGGCCAGCAGGCCCAGTGGGATGACAGCACCCATGGTATCACTCCTTCTCTGTCTTGTTAATTGCCCGCATCCTGTGCCCGGATGACCGCCAGCAGCCGGCCCATGGCCTCGGCGAAATCCGCCAGGTGGGCGTCGATGTACTCGGCGTCCTGGGCTTTGCCGGCGGCCTCCAGCTGGGCGGCCAGGCCCGAGAGGGCGTCGGCCCCGATGCCCGAGGAGGCCCGCTTGAGGGCATGGGCACACAGGATGAAGGCGCGGCTGTCGCCGTTTTCGTGGTACTCATTCAGCTTTTGCAGGCGGCTCTCGCTGTCGGTGACATAGAGACCCAGGGCCTTTGTGTAATCGTTCAGAGTGCCGCCGGCGTTGCGCAGGCCCTTTTCGGTGTCCAGGCCGGGGATTTCGGGGGCACCGCTGGGCGCCTCAGGCCGCGCCAGCAGCTTATCCTCGCTCAGCCAGCGGGTGAGGATGGCCGAAAGCTTAATCATCTCGATGGGCTTGGGCAGGAAATCGTTGAGGCCCTCGGCCTTGAACATCTCCTTCATCTCACTGACCGCATTAGCGGTCAATGCGACAATGGGCAGCGTCTCAAAGCGGCTCCCCAGCTTGCGGATGGCCACGGTGGTGTCGATGCCGTCCATCTCGGGCATCATATGGTCCATAAACACCAGGTCATAGTCCTTCCTCTGCACCATTTCCACGGCCACCATGCCGCTGATGGCCGTGTCAGCCACGATGCCGTAGGTTTTGAGCAATCCTGCGGCCACCTTGAGGTTGACCGTGTTGTCGTCCACCACCAGCACCTTGGCCTCGGGGGCATAGATACTAACCGCCTGGGTCTCCCCGGCCTGCTTGCTGTAGCTCTCGTACTCGCCGTTGAGGATGTTGGCGATTTGCAGGCAGTGGATGGGCATGGAGAGCGACAGCATGTTGCCGCGGTTTTGGGGCAGATTGTCGCTGTCCAGCACAGCGATAACCGAAGAGAGCTCCTTTTGCACCACCAAATCCTGCACCATGTTGGCCGACAGCGAGGAGACAAAGATGTAATCGTAGTGGAACTCGTTGAGCAGCGTGTGCAGCTCGGCCCGGCTGGGGCACAGGCGATAGTGACAGCCCAGGGAATCGAGGGCGAAGATGAGCGAGCTCTGGTAGACAGGCCGGCTCTCGTAGATGAGCACCGAGGTGCGGCCGGGGTTGTTGAGGGAGGCCACCGGGCGCACGTTGGCCACGACCTGCAAAATGTCCACCGTGAAGGTCGAGCCGACGCCGTACTCGCTCTCCATCCGGATGGAGCCATCCATCATCTCGGCCAGCTGCTTGGAGATTGAAAGCCCCAGGCCGGTGCCCTCGATGTTGCGGTTTTTCTTGGTGTCGATTTGCTGGAAGAGGAAGAAAATCTTGTCGCGGTCCTCGTCCCGGATGCCGATGCCGGTGTCGGACACCGCGAAGGTCAGGCGGCGGCCCTCGCCCTCCTCCTGACAGGTCACCCGCAGGGTAATCTGCCCCTCCTGGGTGAACTTGACGGCGTTGACCAGCAGGTTGATGAGAATCTGCTTGATGCGCACCTCATCGCCGATAAGCTCGCTGGGGATGCAGGGGTCGATGTTGACCACAAAGGCGATGTTCTTTTTCTCGAGCCGCTGGCGGATGATGGCGATGACATCCATGAGCAAGGATGCAATGTGATAGCGCTGGGGCGCAATTTCCAGCTTGCCCGACTCGATTTTGGAGATATCGAGGATGTCGTTGATGATGGTGAGCAGCCCGCGGCAGGCGTTGTGGATATCGCCGGCGTGGCCGCGCACCGTGTCGCTGATGTTCTCGTGCATGATAAGCTCGGTCATGCCCTGAATGGCGTTCATGGGCGTGCGGATTTCGTGGCTCATGTTGGCCAGGAAGTTGCTCTTGATTTGGGCGCTGATGAGGGCGGCCTCGCGCTCGGCCACCAGATGCACCGCCACCTCGTTTTGGATGGTGTCGCAGATGACCATGGCCATAAAGCCGCAGATGCGCAGGACATTTTCCTCGATATCCAAAAAGGCCCGCTCCTCAAAGCAATCGTCAAAGCCGATGAAGCCCCAGAACTCGTCCTGCAGGAAGATGGGCACGATGAGCAGCGAGACGACGCCGTGCAGCTCGAACTGCCGCCGCTCCTTGCCGCGGGCGGTGCGGCGCAGCAGGTTGATGCACTGGCCGCGCAAGAGTTGTTCCTTCCAGACGGGGATGTCCTCGTCGTAGGAGAGGTCGAGGAATTCGCTTTCCGGCTCGGCGGCGCGGCCCGGTGACCACTGGAAAAGCTGCGTGGTGTAGAGCCGGTCATCCTTGCCCGAATGGTTTTTCCAGATATAGGCACGGTCTACCGAAGCGGCGCGACCGATGAGCTCGAGAGCCGTCTGCATGGTCGACTCGAGATCTTTGGCGTCGATTACCAGCAGCAGGTTGGCCACACGGCCCAGGGCATCGAGGAGGGCACCGTGATAGGTGAGGCTGTGTTGAATCTCCTTCTGGGCCGTCAGGTCGATCATATAGACGACGACGGCGGCCTGGTTTTTATAGCGCACGCTCTTCATGGTGATGTCGAAGATGAGCTGCTGCCCGGCCACGACAAAACAGGTTTCGAACTCGCAAAGGCCGTTGGAAAAGGCGGTGCGCAGCCGGTCGGGGAAGGGCACTGACCGCCGTCCGTCGGGCTGGGTGCCGGGAATCATCACCCGCAGCATGTTGTTGAACTTGGCCGTTCTGTCCTCCACGGGGCCCGACAGGTTGAAAAACCGCATGGCGCTCAGGTTGCAGTCGAGAATCTGGCCCGTTTCGTCAAAGAGGATGCTGTTGAAGGGATTGAAGTCCAAAATCTCCCGGGAGGTTTTGGTCTGCACCTCCAGTTCCCTGGTGCGGTCCTTGACCGTGGCCTCGAGCACCACGCCCGAGCGCCTTGTGCGGATGACAATGACGATAAGCAGCACGACAATCATCACGCTGAGCACACTGAAGCTGATGCGCAGCGGGCGCTGCTCGCGCTCCAAAGCGCCCTTATAGTCAAAGACGGTGCGCTGCCAATGGTCGATGATGCTGTGGGTGTTCACCAGCCGCTGGGTCTTGCTGATGATGGAGCACAAAATCACCTCATCGCTGTGGAAGCCAAAGGAGGAATCGGCGTTGCGCATAAAGAGCATGTTGGCCTTGAAGCCGGGTTTTTCCAGATAATTGGTGATGTTGAGCAGCGTGCACCGGGTGCCCATGACGAGGTCGACCCAGCCGTTTTCCAGGGCGTAAACTGCCGAGAAAAGGTCGGGATAGACAGTCACATCCTTGTGGTCGGGGAAGCGGTCATAGAAAAACTCGGCGTAGGCGCTCTCGGTAACCAGCCCAACCCGAGCGTGCACCAGGCGGGAGGTGTCGGTGTCCCCATAATCCGAGGTCGAGATGAGGGCCAGGTTGTCGGTGAGGTAGGGCTCCTCGGCCCACAGATAGTTCCCGGCCCGGTCTCCCGAGTAGATGAGCTCGTTGGTCATGGGAATCTCGCCGCTGCGCAGCTGGGGCAGCAGGTCGGCCCAGATGGCATCGGGCTTGTTGCCCGGCTCGAAGACAAGGCCGGTGAGGGCCCCGATTTCGTCGAGAATGTCAAAGGAGATGCCCTGCCACTGGGCATCGTGGGTGTTGTAGAAGGAGATGGGATAATTGTCGAACTTGGCCGCAAAGCGGATGGGGTTGCCCCGCTGGATGTGGGCCGTGATGTAGGCCTTCTCGGCTGGTGTCAGCTGGAGGGAAAGCTTGCGCCGCATGTATTCGATATAGCCCGCCCGGTACATGTCGGAGAAGACATAGTTGTGCTCGCTGACCAAAATCTTTTGTACCACATCAATGATGGGGGCCAGCTCGGGGTTTTGGGTGGACATGGACACCGGCGAGTAGATCATGGGGGAGAAATCCTCGGCGATGACATCGTCCTCGGTGTCGAAGACGGCCTCGGCCGTGCCGTCCACCACAAAGATGTCGATGGCGCCCTCGGCAAACAGCCGCTGGACGTCGGCCAGGCCGTCGGCGAAGACGACCTCGATGTTGGAGACATAGGGGGCCACGCAGTCGTAGGCCGTCGTGCCCTCGATGAAGCAGCAGCGTACCGGGCTCTCTAGGGTGCCCTCGGTGATTTTACGGCTGCCCTGATAACGGATGGTTTTGATGGTGCGCTCGCCGATGGAGTCGGTCATAAAGAGGTATTCCCGCCGCTCGGCAGTGGCCGTCAGCTCGCCCGAAAAGTCGATGCTGTGATCGGCCAGGCCGGCCAGTGTATCGGGCCAATCATAAAAGGAGGGCACAAAGGTGATGCCGAAAAGGTTGGAAAGCCACTTGCAAAGCAAGGCGGAATAGCCGCTCAGTTCGCCATTGTCGCCCACGAAAAGCTCGGTGTTGGGAGGCATCATGGCAAAGGTGAAGGTGGCGTATTTCTTCTGAAGGCTCTCGATGGCCTCGATTTCCTCCGGCGTAATCCCCGGCACCTGCCTGAAATCGGTAAGCTCGGCCAGAGGCACGGGGGTTGCGGTACAGGCAAATTGGGCCAAGAGCATCCACACGGCAAGCAGCAGGCAGAGCACTCGCTTTGCAATTTTCAAATCTATTACCGTCCTCTCATGGCGGCGTGAATCGCGCCCCGTCGGCTTTTTTGCGCAGTCGGCTTTGGGTCTGTTTTCGGGGCCCGGGCAATTTTTACGCTACTTCTATTCTACTGGAAGAGGGGGGAAATATCAAGGAAAACCCCGCCTCAATCGCTAGAAAAAAGAGCCACCCGCATCCGGGTGGCTCTTGGGTTTTTTCTTACTGCTGGCCGGTCAGCTTGGCAATTTCCTCGGCGAAGTTGTCCTCGCGCTTCTCGATGCCCTCGCCGCGCTCGAAGCGGGCGAACTTGGCGACCTTGATGGTGCCGCCGTGCTCGGCGGCGACCTTGTCGGCATACTTCTCAACGCTCAGCTTGTCGTCCTTGACGAAGGGCTGGGCCACCAGGCAATTGTCCTCGAAGAACTTGTTGATGCGGCCTAGGACAATCTTCTGGGCCACGGCCTCGGGCTTGCCCTCGTTGACCGACTGAGCCAGGAGAATCTCCTTCTCCTTCTCGACGGTCTCGGCGGGAACCTCGTCCTTATTGAGCCACTGGGGACGCATGGCGGCAATCTGCATGCAGATGTCCTTGCCCAGGGCCACGACGGCCTCGTTGCCGCGCAGGTTGTCGGAAACTTCCAAGCCGACCATGACACCGATGCGGCCCTCGCCGTGGATGTAGGCGACGTTCATGGTCTTGTCGCAGTAGCGGACGAAGCGGCGAACCTGGATGTTCTCGCCGATGGTCATAACCTTGTCCTTACGCACGTCCTCGACAGTCTTGTCGGTGCCGGGATACTGAGCGGCCAGAAGGCTATCGACATCGGCGGGGTTGACCATCATGATGGCGCCGGCCACGTCGCTGCAGAACTGCTTGAAGGCGTCGTTTTTGGCGACGAAGTCGGTCTCGCTGTTGATTTCGACCAGCACGCCGATGCCGCTCTCCTCGCACACGGTGGCGTAGGCAGCGCCCTCGGCGGCGGTACGGCCGGCCTTCTTGGCGGCGGCAGCCAGGCCCTTCTCGCGCAGGAACTCGATGGCCTTATCAAAATCCCCATCCGAAGCGGTGAGCGCCTTCTTGCAATCCATCATGCCGGCGCCGGTCTGCTCGCGCAGGGTCTGTACATCTTTTGCTGTGAATGCCATTTGTTTTTCCTCCTAACTTATTCAAGGCGGGCCCACCCTAAGGGTGGGCCGCTACCTGGGTTATTATTCCTAGTTCGCCAGCTCTTCGGCGGTCTTGGAGGCGCGCTTCAT
>JGI994J12354_10004539_pt1 | contig 12423 bp, 11 predicted proteins | sample IntmicLarv3ML3BL_FD_12354 | JGI IMG/M metagenome (IMG submission 12354) | reverse complement strand
GCGCAATGTCTTATGTGTCGTGGTCGTCGTTACATGAGCATAAGGCAATGGACTGTCGTGCAGTCCTGCCGCAACAAGACCCGCAATATGCGCCATATCAACCAGCAGGTAAGCACCCACGCTGTCCGCGATTTCACGGAACTTCGCAAAGTCAATGGCGCGCGGATAGGCGGAAGCACCCGCAATAATCATCTTAGGCTTGTGCTCCTTGGCAAGAGCAGCCAGTGCATCGTAATCAATACGGTGAGTCACGTCGTCCACACCGTAAGGTACAATATTAAAATACTTACCCGAAATATTCACGGGACTGCCATGGGTCAAATGCCCGCCGTGGGCAAGGTTCATACCAAGCACCGTGTCGCCGGGAGTACAAAGAGCAAAGTATGCCGCCATATTGGCATTGGCACCCGAGTGCGCCTGCACGTTCGCGAAGTTCGCGCCAAAAAGCTTCTTCGCACGTTCAATTGCCAATTCTTCAGCAATATCAACACATTCACAGCCGCCGTAATAGCGCTTTCCGGGGTAGCCTTCCGCATACTTATTGGTCAGCACCGACCCCATCGTCGCCATAACAGCCGGGGAAACCAGGTTCTCCGACGCAATCAGCTCAATGTTTCGGCGCTGGCGCAGCAGCTCCTTTTCAACAGCAGAGCCTACCTCGGCGTCCTGCGACTGAATAAATGACAGTAGTTCGTTCACCATAATTTACATCTCCTTTTATAATTAATTTACTTAAAACAAGCTTGCTTGTTTTGAGAACGCCGCAATGGCGGCATAAGGCGACCTGTCGCCTTTAATTAGATTCAATAGAAATAACCGGCAAAGTGCATACACTTTGCTGCACCGCTATAAGCGGTGTTCAAAACAGCCTACAGGCGTTTTGAAGTTCATCGAATATAATATTGACAAAAAATTATTTCTCTATTATAATCAGTTTACCAAGGAATCAAACCATTACATAATAAAGTATACCACAAAAAAACTGATATTTCAACATCAAAAGAGGAAATTATGACAAAAACACAAAAGATTATTGAATATTTAAAAAACCGCTACCCCGACGCCGTTTGCGCGCTGGAAATTGACACCCCGTGGCAGCTGCTTTTTTCCACGCGGCTGGCCGCCCAGTGTACCGACAAACGGGTCAATATTGTGGCAAAAGAGCTGTACACAGCCTACCCTACCCTGCAGGCTTTTGCGGAGGCCGACATTGCGGATTTAGAGCGCATAATTCACCCCTGCGGCTTCTTTCGGCAAAAGTCCAAGGACTTAAAAATGGCCGCCGCCCAACTTTTAGAGAAGCACAATGGACAAGTGCCCGGCACTATGGAGGAGCTTACCGCCCTGCCCGGCATCGGGCGCAAAACCGCAAACCTGATTCTCGGCGACATCTACGGACAACCGGCGATTATTGCCGACACCCACCTCATTCGCATTACAAATCGGCTGGGGCTGACCGACAGTAAGGATCCCTACAAGGTAGAGCTTGCCCTAAAGAGCAGCCTTCCAGCCGAAGAGCAAACGCTGTTTTGCCACCGGGTGGTGCACTTTGGACGGGATATTTGCAAGGCGCAAAATCCTTCTTGCGCAGAGTGCGGACTCATAAAAATATGCAAAAAACAGCCATGAAAAAAGCAGAGTGACGGAGTTTGCATCCGTTACTCTGCTATTATTTTCGTCAACTACCGAATGGCCAACAACTCAATATATCCTCTCGTGCCAATCGGTTCAAGCTGAATACGTGGATTTTGATTGTCCCGCGAGTACCCGATAATAGACGGATCATATTTCCCGACAGAAGCTTGCACGTCAAGAATTGCCTGCACAAAATCTTCCTCAGCAAAGGGTTCGCCCTGAAACATAAGATACTTGGAAGCAGGCAATAGTATCACATCAAAACCCTCCGGTATAACCGAGTCATAATCAAGGGCAACCTCAACCCCCTGCACATATTCAGATGTTCCGGGCGTCCGATACGCAGCAGGAAGCCACAGACAAATCGCTTCGCCGCTAATTGACGGAATGCTTTGAAGAAGCCCCCATACATCACAGCCAACTTCCTCACAGTAAGCGAAATATTCCGTTGCTTTCACACCTCGCTTAATAATTACTTTACGTGTTGGCTTCTCAATAACTTGAATAAACACGGTTTTTAGATTTCCCATACTTAGGCTCCTTTCGATATACTTAGATTTGACGCTGTAAGGCGTGAATAAATATACCGGAACAGGGTTGGCAGTATATTCGCTTGGATTGCAGCCGAACTCGCGGTGAAAGGCTCGTTGATAGCCATCGACACTTCCAAATCCCATTTCAAACGCCACATCCGTTATTTTACATGAAGAGTCTCGCAGCTTTAATGCCGACTTAGACAAACGCAATCTGCGTATATACGCAGCCGGTGTCATGCCAACATGGGCAACAAAAAGACGATAGGAATACCACGGCGAAAATAACGACACCCCGGCAAGGCTCGCAAGTGTAATCACATCAAATAAGTTGGCTTCAATATATTCTTGCATACGATGTACCGATTCTATTTGTTCCTGCATATCGCTCACCTCCCCCATGCAAATTAAGTATACTCTTTTCAACAGAAAACCGCTCGACTTTATTTGCCAAATCATAAAAGCAGAACAGTAGATTCAAATCCGCTGTTCTGCTTTTGTTTTACAAAAAACTTACGCCTGCCAGTGCTTCAACTTTGGCAGCTGCGCCTCTAAAAACGCCTGTATTTCCGCCTCGTTTTTCCCATGCATCTTCGCAAGGTGCGGCACAAGAAAGGCCATCAGCACGTCCAAAGAATCATACGCAAACGTGCCCTCTGCATAACACCACCTGCAGTAGTCCTCATTAAAGCTGCCGTCAAGCTCCCGGCTGATAACCTCGTCCTCATAAAGCGGCATAGAGCAGCACTGGCAAATGAGACTCTGCGGCGCACCCAACAATGTATTAATTGACACATTAAAGGTCGCGGAAATCAGCTTCAGCGTTTCCGTATTGGGTGTTGTTTCCCCGGTTTCCCAGCGGCTGACCGCCTGCCGCGTGACAAATAGCCGCTGTGCCATTTCCTCTTGTGTAAGGTTATGCTGCTCCCGAAGGCTTGCATAAATGGATTTTTCACTCATAAAAACACATCCTTTTTAAAAAAAGCATATCACATGCAAACGAAAAAGGAAAGCAACTGCCTGTTGCTACTACCAAGCCCTGATTACATCCCCCGCAACAAGAAAGCTCTCCCCCGCAAGCTCCGCCAACGGCGTATCCGAACGGGAATCCGAATAAAACTTCTCAATAGGCGTATCCGCATAAACCGCGCGATAGCGCGCAACCTTTTCCTTCCCGTGGCAGTTTTCGCCGGCATACCGCCCGGTTTTTTTGTCAACCCGTGACGCAAGCAATGCGCCGATAGAAAGCCGCTCACACACCGGCGCAAGCAAAAACTCCGGCGACGCGGAAATCACAACATCGCTTTCGGCATAGGCGTCTTTGTACCAACATTTGATTTTGTGCATATGGCTGTCCCAAAAGGAGATAACCATGCTGTCTACATCTTTAAGCCCCCGCAAAAAGCGGTAAAAGGTTTCCTTCGCAGTAGTTTTGTCGGTGATGCCGAGGAAGTATTTTGAGAAGCCCCAGAGCTGCATCGGGGCATAACGCAGCAGTGCAGGTTTCTTTCTCAGGCAGTAAAAAAAGAATTGCGTGGTGCTGTCACCTTTGTAAATGGTTTTGTCAAAATCGTATACGTTCATAAAATCTCCTTTTTTTATGGGGTCTTCGTAGGGGTAAAGACATGAAATAAATTTTAAAATTCTGCACAAATTAAATTTCGTATCATCCTGAGCGAAGCGACGTGTGCCCTTCAGGGTAAGGATCTTTTCTCACGACTCACGCCCCTCCCCCGCCTTAAAAAAAGCCCCGCACAAACGTACGGGGCACCTTTTTAATATGTACCAAGCTCCAGCCCTTTTTTGATAAAATAGCGATAGGTTTCATAGTCCACCGTCTCAGGAATCGAGTGGTCGCTGTGCAGCACAAAGCCGTAGCCATTCTTAACCGTCGGGATTTTTGCTTCCAGCTCCGCGTCAATAATCGCCTTATCATTGGAGTACAACGCCCGCACGTCAATACCGCCCATCAGGGCAATCTTATCGCCGAACTCTTTATGGATTTTTAGTAAATCCATGCCCGCCTTCACCTCAATAACCTGCAGGCAGTCAATCCCCGCCTCAATCATATCCGGCAGCAACGGCTCAATAAAGCCGCAGGAGTGCATAATAACCGGCAGCCCCTCGCTCTTGGCGAAATCAATGGTATACTTGTGCGCCGGAAAAATCAGTTCACGGTACATTTGCGGCGACATAAAAGGCCGCTCCTTAAATCCCATGTCCTCATAGAACCAGATGCCGTCCGGCTTGCCGCATTTTTTAAAGAGCATTTTCTGCAATTCAACCATCAGCTTGGCGTAATCCATCGCCATTTCCGCAATCCATTCAGGCTCCAGAGCCATACCCACAAGCATATGCTCATGGCCGCAAACCGGGTGCATACACTCAAAAGAATTCACACCGCTCAAGCAGAAAAAGCGCTCTGCCTTTGCTGCCCGTTCTTTAATTTCCGTGTACCGCTCCATGTCAATCCGCCGCTCCTCCGGAAGCAGCAGCGGCCGAATACGCTCGTAATAATCCTTTGCAACCTTTATGTCAAAATCAACATGCTCAGGCGTTGTGTCGTGCTTCTTATGATAGCGCAGGGTGGCGTAATTGCCGTTTTTCTCCACGATGGTGTCTTCGGTTTCCTCAACAACCTGCTCTTTAAAGTCCAAATCCGCCGTTGTATCAAACGCCCAGCAGGTCTCAAGGTCATAGCCAAAATGGTCGGCCATACATTCATCCTCACGGATGTGACCCTTCTTCGCCCAAGCCTTATGCGTATCGTTCCAAAAATGCTCAAACAGCCCGATTCTATCCACCGGTTCATGCCGCAAAATGCGCGAAATACGTTCTTTACCTGTCATATTTTTATACTCCTTACGCTCACTTACTTGCTCCCTGTTAGTATCCCACATATTAAGCTGCTTGTCAAGATGAAAAATAGTTGACATAGGCAGCGTTCTGTTATAAAATAAATTAAATATAAACAACAATTTTTTAGGAGGAATCTATCGTGAAAAAAGCAACCTTGATATTGGCAGTCTGCCTGTTATTCGGAGCCTTGGCAGGATGTACAACAAACAAAACACCCGGCGCAACAGCACAGCAGGGCGATCCAAGCTTCCAAATGCTTGTTGAAGATACCTTCACAATCACCGGAAGAGGCACCGTTGTAACAGGCATCATTGATGCAGGCACATTGTGCGTTAACGATAAAATTGACATTGTAAAAATGTCGGGGGAACGTATTACGACCGTTGTTGCCGGAATTGAGATATCCGGGGAAATGCCTGACTCCGCAACAGCGGGTAGCGCTGTCGGCGTTCTTTTAAAAAACATTGACAGCACACAAATAGAAGCCGGAGACTGGCTCACAGCTGCCGGAACGTCGCTAAATTCATAGTATTTGCAAGGATTAACTTTAACAAAAGACAAAGCACACAGGGAGGACAGATATGCTTCGAGTATTATATCTCATCAACTTTGCGGGCAAGGCCGGCACCGAACGCTATGTGGAAACACTTATAAAAAAGCTCAAAACCGACAGAATTGAACCGTTTCTCGTCTACAACATTGACGGACCCTTGGTTGAAGTCGCGAAAGAGCTGGGCGCGAAAACCTTCCAAATAACGATGAAATCCCCCTTTGACAAAAAGGCCGCAAAAGAGCTTGCCGCCATCTGCAAGGCCGAAAAAATCGACGTGGTACATGCCCAGTTCTTGCGCGAGAACTACATCGCCCTTTTTGCAAAGCGCAAATATCCCGGAATCAAGGTCGTGTATACCATGCATTTTGTTATGCATAATAATCCTATTATTAAGTTTTTCAACAGGCGGCTTGCAAAGAACAACCACGCCATGATTTCCGTCTGTAACCTGGGCGCAAAAGTTCTGGCAGAAAACGGCAACCCTGCGGAAAAAATCTGCGTCATAAATAACGGCGTCGATATCAAGGAATGGGCAACAAAGACCGGCGCAACTCTAAAAACCGAATTGCAGCTCCAAGGCGAAACACAGCTCATGCTTTGCTCCGCGCGCTTTGCACATGACAAGGGGCATAAATATCTTATTGATTCAATTGCGGTGTTAAAGGAGCAAACAAAGGTGCCCATCTGCCTTGCACTGGCAAACGACGGGCCGCTCTTTGAGGAAATAAAGGCCTATGCGGAAGAAAAAAACCTGACAGATATCGTGCGTTTCCTGGGCTTTCGAAAGGACGTCAAAAACCTCCTTGATTCCTGCGATATTTACGTCAATTCCTCCGAGCATGAAGCGTTGTCTTTTAACCTTGTGGAAGCCTGTGCCGCAGAAAAGCCTATCATTGCAACTGATATGGCCGGCAACAGCGACATTGTGAACAACAAGACAAACTGCGGCCTGCTTGTGGAATACAACAATCCAAAGTCTATGGCAGACGCCATGAAGCTCCTCTTAGAGGACGTCAATCTGCGCAACGTCTATGCCAAAAACGCGCGGCTGGCTGCCGAAAAATATTTCAACCTTGACACTGTTGCAAGTGAAACCTATAAAATTTATTTGGAGGGCGTAAATAAATGAAACTCATTGACAAACAAGGAAAAGTCTTCGGAAAAATCAACCTGATTGACCTGCTTATCATACTGGCAATTCTGGCAGTAGGCACATTTTTAGCACTGAAATTCTTCACCCCGGAATTGATAAGTCCCACAACCGCTATCGACTATGAAATTAAATTTTTGGTAGAGGAAGCACCCGATTACGTCGGCCCCTATATCGGGAAAGACGGTGCGCTTATCAAGGATTTTGACAAGGCAACCACCCTCGGCTACGTCTCAAGTGCCGAAACCGGCAAGGCCATTAGCTTCGGAATCAACTCCGACGGACAGTACGTTTTAAGCTCAAAGCCCACCTATATCTCCGCACTGATAAAAGCAACCGGAAACGGCATTCTGACCCCCAACGGGTTGGTGGTTGACGGGCTTGCCTACCCTGTGGGGCGCACCCTGACCCTCATTGTCGGCAACAGCGCGGTTTACGCCCGGATTTATTCCATTGACCCAGCAGGAGAAGGTACCGACGTAAGCCTTGACGACATCTTAGATAAAGCCGCATGATGGAAAGTAGTATACTATTGAAAACAAGCAGACGCTGCATCAACTATGCCTGTAAGAGTCTTGCAGTACGCAGTATTTCGCGGCTCTTTAGCTGGTTCTTTGTTCTGCTGTCGAATTCATTTTTCTTCCACCCATTTTTTAATCCGACCCCCTTTGCAAAAATCGCGGAAGCCTCGAAAGCACGAATACTTGCCGATGGCACCTTCACCTTGACGAAAGTCTTGGGAACCCGCTGTGCAGAAGGGATTAGAAGCAGTAAAGCAATTTTACTTGCCAGACGGTTTTTGCATCGTCCCGGATGGATATTCGGCGGAATACTGATGGTTCTGACCTGTGTCCCAAACGACAACTGGAACAACGCCTACAACACCATTCTTGCCCTGCTGCTTTTCTTCTACGCGGTGGTGCGTGCGGTGGTGCTGCAAAAGCCCTTTATCAAAAAAGGAACAATGCCGCTGTCGCTTTTATTATTTATCGCCATTGTTTGTCTGGCACAAGCGCTGTCACAGGACTTCGCTTTAAGCATTCGCTTCTTTATATTTTACGCCACAGCATTCCTCTTTTGCATTTCTGCCCTGTCCATGCTGGATGAAGCAAAGACCATTAAGCAAACCATCACCCTCTGGCTGACAGGCACATTCTTTACCGGGCTATACGGCATATGGCAGAACGCCACCGGCGCCATAAAATTTGACCCAACCCAAACCGATGCCGCCTTTAAGGGCAGCGACCTGCCCGGCCGCATTTATTCCACTTTTGGCAACCCCAATAACTATGCGGAACTGCTAATTTTAACCATCCCTCTATTCGTTGCCATGATCATTATCGTCAAGAAGCCGCTGGCAAAGCTGGCGTTTGCAGGCATGCTGGTGCCCCTTGTTATGGCGCTGATGCTCACCGGCTCGCGCTCGGCGTGGATTTCCATTGTCTTTGGCCTTGTGGTATTCATGCTGCTGTTAAAGCCCAAGTGGATTCCTCTGCTTCTTATCGGCGGCCTTTGCATGTCCCCCTTCCTGCCCGATTATGTAACCGCACGTATGCTCTCCCTCTTTAACGGCACCGACTCCTCAAGCCGCTATCGTCAAACAATTTTCCGAACCGTTAAGCCTGTTTTTAAGGGTGCATGGTTCGAAGGCGTCGGCGTTGGGCCGCAGATTTTTGTCAATACAATTTTGCAGTTTCCACTATATACCCTAAACCCGCCGCCCCATGTTCATCGAACCATTTATCAGGTGTGGATTGAGTTCGGTATCGTTGGTGCAGGGGCTTTATGCGTCTTTGTTTTTGGCACACTGGCACGTGCCGTGCGCGCGATTGTCGCCTTTTTTAAGACAAAGTACGCAGTCCTGCTGGCCGGACTTATCGCGTCTATTGCCGGAATTACCCTCATGAGCATTGGCGAGCATGTCTGGTTTTATCCCCGCATGATGGTGTGCTTTTTTGTCACCATTGCCCTGCTTCTGGCATGGCTTTCCATAGATAAAGAGAGTTAGTCATCGGACAAGAAAAATCAAAAAATATAAAAGGAAGTATCCTAACTATGAACTACACGCTCACACTAAAAGACGGCAAAACCATGCAGGTAGAAGCCGGCAGCTCCGTCTTTGACGCCGCAAAACAAATCTCCGAAGGCCTTGCCCGCGCCGCGTTGGTCGCAAAGCTGGACGGGCAGCTTGTTGATATGTCAAAAATCATCAACAAGGACGCAAGCCTTGAGCTTTTCACCTTTGACAGCATCGAAGGAAAGAAGACCTTTTGGCACACCGCCTCCCACATTTTGGCACACGCCGTAAAGCGGCTGTTTCCTGATGTACAGCTTGCCATCGGCCCGGCCATTGATACAGGCTTTTACTACGATTTTGACACAAATATAACCTTCGACAGCGATGTTTTGGAAAAAATCGAAGCAGAAATGGCAAAAATCGTGAAGGAAAACCTTCGGCTGGAACGCTTCACCTTGCCGAAAGCCGAAGCACTTGCCCTTGTAAAAGACGAGCCTTACAAGGTTGAGCTGATTAATGACTTACCCGAAGATTCCGAGATTTCCTTCTACAAACAAGGAGACTTCACCGACCTATGCGCAGGTACCCACCTCTTTGCAACCGGCGGCGTAAAGGCGATTAAATTGCTGTCCGCAACAGGTGCCTATTGGCGCGGCGACTCCAAAAACAAAATGTTAGGACGGATTTACGGCACCGCCTTCCAGAAAAACAGCGAGCTAACCGAGTATCTTACACAGCTCGAAGAAGCAAAAAAACGCGACCACAATAAGCTGGGACGCGAGCTTGAATATTTCACAACCGTTGATTATATCGGGCAGGGACTGCCCATCATTATGCCAAAAGGCGCAAAGGTAATTCAAATACTCCAGCGCTTTGTCGAAGACATGGAGGAAGCAAACGGCTTCATGATTACAAGAACCCCCATGCTTGCAAAAAGCGATTTGTACAAGGTTTCAGGCCACTGGGACCACTACCGTGACGGCATGTTTATCCTTGGCGACGAGGAAAAGGACGAGGACGTCTTGGCGCTGCGCCCCATGACTTGCCCATTCCAGTTCCAGGTTTATCTCGCCCGTCACCGCAGCTACCGCGAGCTGCCCATGCGCTTTTACGAAACGGCCACCCTCTTTAGAAACGAGTCCAGCGGCGAGATGCACGGACTCATTCGTGTGCGGCAGTTTACCATTTCTGAGGGACATCTTGTCTGTACAAAGGCGCAGGTTGCTGACGAATTCAAGGCTTGTGTCGCAAACGCAAGCAACATGCTAAAGGCCATCGGCCTCCACGACGACGTATCCTACCGCCTGTCAAAGTGGGATGAAAATAACCGCGAAAAGTACATCGGCGACGCTGCTGATTGGGAAAAGCTCCAGGACGAAATGCGCGAAATCCTTGTGGATATGCAGCTGCCCTTTACCGAAGCAAGCGGCGAAGCGGCCTTCTACGGCCCCAAACTTGATATCCAAATCAAGAATGTCCACGGCAAAGAGGATACACTCATCACCGTGCAAATTGACTTCTCCTTGGCCGAACGCTTCGGCATGGAATACATCGAAAGCGACGGAACAAAGAAGTTCCCGCTGATTATCCACCGCACCTCCATCGGCTGTTATGAGCGCACTTTGGCGCTTCTGATTGAGAAGTATGCAGGAGCTATGCCTATGTGGCTCGCACCCGAGCAAGTGCGCATTCTGCCCATCACTGACCGTACACTTGACGCTTCCAACACCATGAAAAAAGAGCTGCAAAACCGCGGCATTCGCGTTACCGTTGACGAGCGCAGCGAAAAGCTTGGGTACAAAATTCGTGAAGCGCAGATGGAAAAGCTGCCCTACATGATTGTCCTGGGCGACAAAGAGGTGGAAGACGGCGTCGTGGCCGTTCGATCCAGAAAAGAAGGCGACCTTGGTACCATGACCTTGGAAAGCTTCCTTGCTAAGATTAACGAGGAAATTCAAACAAAAGCCCTGTAAACTACCAAAAAACCCTGCAACTGACAGCATAAATGCCCCCTAATTTCAATATACTGTATGAAGAACAAACAGATATTGAAAAGGGGGCATCTCAGATTGAACCGCAAGGCCAAAGCCGAAACCATTATTATTTTGGTGTTTAATACGCTGGTGATTCTTGCCGTACAGGCACTTTTATTTAAGCACTGACCCGGCGCTTCAGGCGTACGGACAGCACCGTCATATCGTCGCTGTCGCCGCCGTACCGCTCGGCTTCTTTTAAGATGGAAAGAGCCATTTCGCGGGTGCTGCAAGGCTCGCTTTCCTCCATAATGCGGCGCACCGCAAATTCGCTGATAGACTCCTCCACCCCATCGGTCAGAAGGACAACCGTATCGCCCTCCCCCATTTGCGCCTCGGCGGTGTCGTGTCCCTTCACAAAGCTACCCACCGGATACGACCGACCGGAAATGCGCTGCACCTTTTGCATACGTTTCAGATACGTGGGCGCGGACCCGCACTTCACAATGGAAATTTCCCCGGTATTCAGGTCACAACCCAGAATATCCACGGTTACATATAACGACAGGCCGCTGAGCCGAATGGCCTGTTCCAGTAAATTTATGGCAAAAGAGGGACTGAATCCCGTCTGCAGCAGCCGCTCTAACACCTGTACAACCTTGCGGCTTTCGGCACCCGCTTGCCCGCCGCTGCCCATACCGTCGGACAAAATAATGTAAACATGCCCGTCGTCGCACTTGACCCAGCCACCGCTGTCACCGTTTACCGGCTGCCCGTTTTTCCGCTTGGAGGCGACGCCTAAAACGAGGGTATAGGCCTCCGGCTCGGTTAGGGTAATTTGGTCAGGATCGGTTCCTTGCACCACACAAAGCTGCAGTTCAAGCAGCTTTTCAAGCTTTTCATGAACCTCCGGCTGCTCAGTGAACACCTTCCCGATTTTGTCGCCCGTCAGCACAAGCTTGACTTTCCCGCTTTTTAGCTGCACCGCCTTCACCGAAACAGTGAGCCCAAGAAGGCGCAAATACCGCCGCACCGTATACTGCAGCTCCGCGTCAAAGGTCAGTTCCTCCGTAAAGGCAAGGGCGTTTTCCTCCAACAGTGCGGCAATGTCCTTGTACTGCTGCTGCAAGAGAACCCGGTCCTCTCGTGCCTTAAAGGCCTGTTGCCGCCGCAAGCGAATCATGCGCAGCGCATCGTTTACCTGCGCGTAAAAGTACCCCGGACTGCGGCACCGCTTTAGAAATTCGTCGGAGAAATCCTCTTCTGTGCAGTACCCTTTTTTGACCACCCGCTGGTAAAAACCATTGAATTCCTCAGTGATTTCATAGCGGTTCCGCTGGTAACAAACGGCGCAATAATCACACTTGCCGCACACCTCGCCGGCAAGGGAGGCAGTGAATTCCTTCTTACTGAAGGTGCCTGTATCCGACGGATGAAGCAATAGCTCCAAGTGACACGCCACATCCTTAAAGCTTTGGGACAAAAAAGCAAAGCGCGCCGCCGCAAAGGAAAATGCCTCCGCCCCGGCGTCAACCGTTTGCTCAAATTCAATGAATGAAAGAATCCGCCGAAGCAGCTTTCGGTCAAAAAGAGATAAAAGCACCGACGCCACAAAGGTTTCATACAGAATATTCACATTGCCCGCTTCCTGCCACAAGAGGAAGGAGCCAAGCGCCGATACCAATACATACACAAGGGTACAG
>JGI994J12354_10004538_pt1 | contig 12427 bp, 9 predicted proteins | sample IntmicLarv3ML3BL_FD_12354 | JGI IMG/M metagenome (IMG submission 12354) | reverse complement strand
ACGTAAACGGCGAGTTGACGCGCCTGTTTCAGGAGCGGCAGCGCATTTCGACGGACATCGCGCGAGTCAAGGAGGCGGGCAACCTCGCCGTGACCGATTCCGGACGCGAGGACGCGGTGATTGCCGCCGCGCTCGCGCTGTCCGACGAGGATAAGAAAATCGAAACGGCGGCGTTCATGCGCACGTTGATTTCGCTCTCAAAGCTACGGCAGTACGACAAATTAGGGCTGTCAAGCGCACTCGATTTCCCGCCGTCAGCTATTGCGACGCAAGGGCCTGTGGCGTTCCAAGGCGTTCCGGGCGCGTGGAGCGAGCATGCGGCGCGCACCCTGTTCCCCGAGCGCAGCTACGTCACGCGCGAATACTTTGAGGATGTTTTTGACGCCGTTCGCAGCGGCGAGGCCGCCGTCGGAGTACTGCCGATTGAGAACTCGGAGACGGGAGCAATCGGCGAGGGGTACGACCTGTACGACCTGCTGCGCCGCCACAATTGCTACATCGTCGGGCAAACGTGGATCGGCGTCGCGCAGTGCCTAATCGGCGTGCCGGGCGCGGCTGTCGGCGACGTGCGCGAGGTGTTTTCGCACCCCGAGGGATTCGCGCAGTGCAAGCGGTTCTTGAAAGGCAAAAACTGGGAGCTGACAAAGGTGCGTAACACGGCTGTAGCCGCGGAGCTCGTCGCGGCGAAGATTGATTCCGCGTCGGGTGGTGCGCGGCTCGCAGCCATCGGTTCGCGGCGTGCGGCGGAGGTGAACGGCCTGTCGGTGCTTGCCGACAACATCACGGACAACCCGAAGAACCGCACGCGCTTCATCGCGATTGCGGCGGCTCCGCTGTACGACGAGCGCGCGGACACGGTTTCCGTCTCGTTCGCGACGCAGCACCGCTCGGGTGCATTATCGTCTGTGCTGCAATCGTTTGCGCTGGCGGGAATCAACCTGACGCGCATTGAGTCGCGTCCCGTCTCGGCGGAATCGTATCGCTTTTTCGCGGATTTGCAGGCGAATATTCTCGAATCCGGCGTGCGTGACACGCTGATGCAGTCGGCGATGCAGTGCGAATATTTTGAGATTCTCGGCTGCTACGGCACGACCGCGGAGGAGCGGCAGTGAGCGCGGAGAGCGCGCGGAGCGGGCGGAATATCGTCCTAATCGGTATGCCTGCGAGCGGGAAAACGACGATTGGACGGCGCGTCGCCAATCAGATGGGACGCCCGTTTTACGACTCAGACGCGGAAATTGAGGCTCGCGAGGGTCGCACGTGCGCTATGATTATCAATGAGGACGGCGAGGCCACGTTCCGCGCCATTGAGCGCGAGGTTATTGCGGAGCTGGTGAGCAAGCGCGGAATCGTGTTGTCCGTCGGCGGCGGAGCGCCGATGACGTGCGGCGACTTGTTGCGGCGCAACAGCGTTGTGGTGTTGCTGGAGCGGAGTATTGAGGCGACACTTTCATCGTTTGAGAGCGCGACGCGACCGCTGTCGCGCTCCCGCGACGACTTTGAGCGGTTGCTTGCTGAGCGAAGTGAGACGTATAAGCAACTTTTTGAGTTCTACGAGGCGAATGATAACTCGCCGCAACTCGTAGCAGCGCGCTTAGTTAACAACCTGACGGTTGCGCTGTACGCGAGAATCCTTGTCATCAACGGTCCCAATTTGAACCTGCTCGGCACCCGTGAGCCGTCGATTTACGGTGCGCAGACGTACGATGATTTGGTCGCGTATGTGCAGAATGCGTCATTAGAGCGGAAGGTCTTTGCGTCTTTTTATCAGAGCAATCACGAGGGCGAGATCATCGACAAGCTCCACGCCGCAAGGGATTATTACGACGGCATCATCATCAATCCGGCGGCGTACACGCACTATTCGTACGCGATTTTAGACGCGCTGAAGGCGATAAATCTACCCGCCGTGGAGGTTCACCTCTCGGATATTTCGACGCGCGAGGAGTTTCGGCGGCACTCCGTAACGGCCGCCGCGTGCGTCGCGCAGGTTTCGGGCGAGGGCTTCGCGGGGTATGTGCGAGCGATGGATATTTTGTTGTCGGAGAAATTTGAAAGCTAAAGCTCTCAAATAAGGAAGGAGTGATTTTAACTATGATGCGGCTTGCGGTTATCGGATCGCCCGTTGCGCACAGCAAATCGCCTTTGATTCAAGCCGAATTTGCGGCGCGAATTGGGCTCAATGCGCGGTACGACGCGATTGAGGTTGCGGCGGAGACGCTCGCGGCGTTTATGGAGCGTGCGGCGGGGGAGTTCGCGGGATTTAACGTCACGATGCCGCTCAAAGAGGCGATAATTCCTTATCTTGCAACGGTTGACGGTGCGGCGGCAGTGTGTCGAAGCGTGAACACGGTCGTGTGCCGCGACGGCGCGCTGCACGGCTATTCAACGGACGGCATTGGCACGCTTGCGGCTCTGCGCGGCGTTTTTGGAGCCGATTTGAGCGGAAAAACGGCGCTGATTCTCGGAACGGGCGGAGCGGCGAAGGCCGCCGCTTTCGCGCTGAACGACGCGGGTGCAAGTGTCACGGCACTTACGCGCCGTGACGTTGAGCCGCCGCAGCTCTCGGGTGCGGTTACACAGTTGTGGAGTGCACTTGAAAGCGTTGCGGCGCAGTCGGAAATTATCATTAACGCGACGCCGCTCGGAATGCACGGCAACGCGGAATTTGAGGATTTTGCGTGGCTGGGAGCGGCGCGGGACGATGCGGTGGTGTTCGATTTTGTGTACAATCCGTGCGAGACGGCGCTTTTGAGCGCGGCAAAAACCCGCAAATTGCGCACAATTCACGGGCTTTCGTTGCTTTTACAACAGGCGGCGGCGGCGTTTGAGCTGTTCACGGGGCGCGAGTTGCCGCACGACGCGATTGCGTTGGCCGAGCGCGCGCTCGGTTAGGGGAGCATCGCGTCGGCGCCGCTGAGGATTTGCGCGACGCTCGGATTGCGCGCGTCGTAAATGCTCTCAAGTACTGCAATTTCAGGAAAATCCGAGGTTGTGAGCGCGCGAATTTCCTTCCCGTCAGCAACGAAGCGGTAGCCGAAGCTCTTGACGCGGCCGAAGGAATTTGCGATGTTGCAGACCTCGATGCAGTAGAGGTCCGCGAGGTAGTATACCTTTTCGCGGCTGAGGTGGCGGAAACCGACAGCGTTGCGGTACAGGCGTACGCTACGGGTCGCGAGACCGAGATTGTAGAAGCTCGCGAGGGCGGGGATTATGACAAAAATGATGCTCGTGTCCGCCTGCTCGGCGAGGAGTGCAAGCCCTGCGGCAGTGGCGAGCGCGAGGCACAGGAGAGCACCGAAAATGTTGCCGAGCTTGCGGCATCGCACAGTTTCAAGAGGCTCGCCGAGTTCGTTCGGCGAGCTTCTTTTGTTGAAGATGATTTTCAACGGCTCGTGTTTCAGCTTCTGGTTACGCTGTGAGAGCTTGCCGAGGAAGATGCCGAGAAATCCGGCGAGCAGTGCGCCGCCGATTACAACCATGGAGATGTATGCCGTCATAATGAGGGCTCCTTTTCGCGAAAACACAGCAAAATTTTGCGTGATGCAACCGATGAGATGCGCAAAACTACAAAATATTTGGATATAACAGGAAACAAACGCATCGATTTGTTTGGTTTATAACAGGCGAAAACGCGTGAAGAGGGGTGTGTTTTGCGTTATAATGTGAATTACACATCCGAATTGCGATGTTTGAAGCGTTGTAGCCACTTCTTCTCGCTACGCATGACTTTTATCGTCGCCGCGCTGAGCGCGGTGCCGACGCCGGCACCGACGATGACGTCAGTGGGGTAGTGGACGCAGACGCCGATGCGCGACATTGCGATTGCCGTCGCGAGCGCGTACGCGGAGATGCCGAGTTTTTTACCGAACCCCTTGTTGATGGCGTACGCTGAGGCAAACGCGGCCGCCGAGTGGCCGGACGGGAACGACCAGTCCTTCGGGCGCTTAATGATGGTGTCGAGTCCCTCAATCATATCGAACGGGCGCGTGCGGTCGACGATATTTTTGATGATTAGGTTGTTGATGAGCACACAGACGCCGAGGCACGCGAGCAGTTCGAGCCCGCGGCGGCGTGTTTTTTTGTCGCGCAACATCAATCCGGCGGCGATGAGCCAGCACAGCCCGAGGTCGCCGAGGCGCGTCATCGAAATGAGGACGGCTTCGAGCTCGTCGCCGCGCAGATTTTCGGAGACGAATTCTAGTACGGAGCGGTCGATGCCGCGAATTGCTTCAAGAATATCCAAGGTTGTACCATGCCTTTCGTGTAGTCGACGGTTAAAATTTTGGGTATAACAGGAAAAACACGTAACAAACGCGAAATTTTGCGTTATGAACGTGAAACTATTGCAAGGTCTCCGCGCATACGGAGAGCTTCGTTGCGGGCGGCCTCGGCGAAGTCGGAGCCGTCTCCTGTCTTTTTCCACGCACCGATTATGGCGCGGGAGGAGTTGACGATTGCGCCGTGACCGTGCGCGTCGAACGCGCCAGCGACATCGGCGGCTTCGCCGCCCTGTGCACCGTAGCCGGGCACGAGGAAGAAGGTCGACGGCGTGCGAAGTCGCTGCGCCGCAAGCTCTGCGGGGTACGGTGCGCCGACGACGGCACCGAGACGCGAGTAACCGAGCTCGCCGCGTGAGTCGGCTCCGAGGCGCTCCAAGAGGTCGCCCATATGCTCAAAAACCTTCTTTTCACCAGCATCGAGGTCTTGCAGCTCGCCGGAGGACGGGTTCGAGGTCTTGACGAGGATGAAAATCGCCTTGTCGTTCGCCTTTGCCGCGTCGTAGAAGGGCAAAATGCCGTCCGAGCCGAGGTAGCCGTTGACGGTCAGCGCGTCGACAGTGTAGTCCGACGTTGCGGAGAGGTACGCCTGCGCATACGCCTCGGCGGTGGAGCCGATGTCGCCGCGCTTTGCGTCGAGAATGACGTACATTCCGCGCTCGCGGGCGTAGGCGCACGTTTGTTGCAGGACGTGCATTCCGACGACGCCGAGCGCCTCGTAGTACGCGGACTGCGGCTTGACGGCGGGCACGATGTCGCACAGTGCGTCGATTAGCGCGAAGTTGTATTCGAGAATCGCCTTATCGAGAGTCACCTCGGCGGAGAGGAGCTGCGGCGGGACGAGTGCGGCAGTCGGGTCGAGGCCGACGACGGTCGGATTTTGCAGCTCGTCAATGCGGCGTTGAAGTGTGTCAAAGCTCATAGTATGTAGTTCCTTTCGGTTCGTTGATGTCGTGAAATCGCGTGATTGCAAGTGACTGCGCTACTTTAGCGCGAACACCTCGCGGCCGCGCGAGACGGTGCGCACGACGCGCCCGATGACGCGCATGCCGCCGAACGGCGTGTTGCGCGATTTCGAGAGGAACGCGGTGGGGTCAATCGTCCACTCGGCGTCGAGGTCGATTTCAATGAAGTCGTCGTTCGGCTTTAGGCCGAGGATTTTCGCGGGATTAGACGACATTTTTGCAAAAATCTCGTCTAATGTGAGGATTTTCGTGTGGAAAAGTGCGGTGAGCGTGAGCGCGAGCGATGTTTCCAGCCCGACCATTCCCGACGGAGCATCGATGAGGCCGCGTGACTTTTCCTCGGCGGAGTGCGGGGCGTGGTCGGTGGCGATTACGTCGATGGTGCCGTCGCGCAGCCCCTCGATAATTGCGAGGCGGTCGGCTTCGGTGCGCAGCGGGGGATTGACGCGGGCGAGCGCGCCGAGGTCGGTTACGGCGTCCTCGGTGAGCGTGAAATACTGCGGGCACGTCTCACAAGTGATTGCAACGCCGTCGTTTTTGGCGCGGCGAATGATTTCTACGGAGCGTGTGGTGGAGATATGTGCGATGTGTACGCGTGCGCCCGTCTCCTGCGCGAGAAGCGCGTCGCGGGCAATCATCAGCTCCTCGGCGATGGCGGGACGGCCGGGCAAATCGAGCAGCTTTGAGATTTTGCCCTCGTTGACTGCGTAGTTTTGAACCATCTCAGCGTCCTCGCTGTGCGTGGAAATGACCATGTCGCAGTCCTTTGCGGCAATCAGAGCGCGGCGCATAACGTCGGCGGAGCCGATGGGAATACCGTCGTCGGAAAGCGCGACGGCTCCTGCGGCCTTGAGCGCCGCGAAGTCCGTGAGTTCCTCGCCGCGCTGACCGACGGTGACGGCGGCGAACGGCAGAACGCGCGCCGAGGCGTACTGCGCCGTTGCGAGGACGTAGCGCACCGTCTCGGGCGTGTCGATTATGGGCTTTGTGTTCGGCATGCAGACGGCTGTAGTGATGCCGCCGGCCGCAGCAGACTGTGCGCCCGATAGGATGTCCTCTTTATACGTGAAGCCGGGGTCGCGAAAATGCACGTGCATATCGACGAGTCCGACGGTTTTTACAACATTTGGCATAGCGCACCTCCAAGTCATTCTACATTATACTTGAATAATGACAAAAATACAAGCTAATAATATGCTTGCAGAGAATTTCATCTACGAAAGGAATTGTACAATGACTCAAAACACCTTTGTTAAGGGCATTGCCGTCGGCGCAGTCGCCGGTGCGGTGCTCGGAGTGCTCGTAACGCCGAAGTCGCGTGACGCCAAGCGCAACGCCGCGAAAATCATGCGAACTGCGGGCGGAATACTTGAGGATATCACCTCGCTTTGGCACTAAGACAGCACCGCAACGATCCGATAACGCCCAACCGCATACGCGCAAAAAAGCCGCTAATCGTTACAATTAGCGGCTTTTTTTGTTGTGCTTAGTGCGTTCACAGAACGCGCCGACGCGAAGCGGCGTCAATCTCGACAAATCGCCGAGTAGGAGTTTTGTTACGCAAAACTCCGTAGGTCAAAAGCGTAGCGTTGACCTCGCGCAGGCGGCGCTTGCTCTGCCGAGGAAGCTAAATCATAGCGGCTTTTCGATGCCTACTGGTCGGTGCTGTTCATCTCCGCAAGGGAGGCAGAGACGGGAACCTCAATGCAGTTCGAGAACGCGAAATCGTCGTCGTACATGTCGAAGTAGAGAACGTCGGATTCGACGCGCTCGCCGTCGTCGAGCGTAATTACAATGTAGTAGAGTTGCGTTCTGCCCGAGGGCGTGAAGGCGTTGAGCGAGGTGCCTTCAAGGGCGGCGCCATCGACCTCGTCGGGCTTGAAGGCGGAGCGAATGCTGCGCGTGTAGCCCGTTTCGCCGCCGATGTCGACGTAAATCTGGTCGAACAGGGTGCCGATGCTGTTGATTTCAACTGTAGAGGCAGGTTCGTTATTCGTGTAGTTGAAGTAGACGACGACAACATCATCAAACGAGGTCTTGGAGTAGTGTGCGCCGACGAACGAGAACGTGCCGTTACGCGTACCGTCTATTACGTTGAGCTTGTTCGTGGTGTCAGGATTCGACTCGGGGAGCGTGAATTCAACCATCTTGTCGACGTGGAAGTCAAGCACCTCAACCTGCTTGTTGTCCTCCGTCCAGTAAACGGTGCCGACGATTTCGCCCGTGACGGTTGCGTAGGCGTCCTCGGGGAGCGTCGTTGCGAGGTCGGTGACGTCGAAGTAGATGGGCTTGTCGGTGTAGCGCGAGATATAGCCGAGCTGATAGAGGTAGACCTTATCTTCGCCGGTGAAGGTTTGCTCAAACGTTTCGGAGGAGAGCCACGCGGAGAACGTGATGGTGCCGCTCAGTTTCGTGTTGCCGTCGGGATGGTCGATGATGTAGCTGAGCTCGCTGTACATATCGCTGTCGCTCATTTTGACGACGTCGGTGACTGCGCCAGTGACGTCCTCAATGAGCTGAGTGATGTTTTTGCCGCCGCAGCCGACGAGAGAGACGACGATGCAAAGCAGGCAAACAAGGGTGATGATTCTTTTCATTTTTTTCTTCCTTTTCGTAATAATTCAAAAAAATATACGGCCTCGCCGTTTTTTTGATGACGGATAAGTGTCGCAGACAGAAAGTTTACCACAAGTACCGCGTAATTGCAAGACAAAATACGCGAAAATTCGCGGAAACCTTGCGCGAAACGGTTTGCGGACGAAACCGACCGACCCGCACGGCGCGAGTCGGTCGGCAGATATGCAGGTTTTCAGAGCGCTACGGCTCCTTTTTTTACGTTCATCACAACGATTAGTGAATATCGGAAGTGTTGATTTGGATAAAAGTTTTGTCTTTGGTATTTGTGGTTATTTTGTTTGCGGGATGAAGTACGCCATCTTTTCAAGCAGAGTGTCGAGGTCGATGGGTTTGGCGACGTGGTCGTCCATTCCGACGGCGCGGCAGTGCGCGATATCCTCCGAGAATGCGTTGGCCGTCATTGCAACAATCGGGATTTTGCGCGCCGCGGGGAGGTCGCTCGCGCGTATCTCAAGAGTGGCCTCGTAGCCGTCCATAACGGGCATCTGAATGTCCATAAATATGATGTCGTATCGCTCCGGCGCGGCGAAGAACATATCTGCGGCCTCGCGCCCCGTCTCCGCGCAGTCGATTTGAATGCCGTAGTCCTCAAGCAGCGCGATTACGATTTCGCGGTTGATTTCGATGTCTTCGGCGAGCAGAGCCGTGACGTCGGAGAAGTCATAGCTGCGCCTGTCGCCCTGCCGCAGTATCATATCGGCGGTGCCGGCGCGCAGCAGGAACCGCGCCGTGAAAGTGCTGCCCTTGCCGAGCTCGCTCTCAAGAGTGATCCCGCCGCCCATCAGCTCGGCGATGCGTTTGCTTATTACGAGACCGAGACCGCTACCGCCGTAACGCTTCGAAGTGCCACGGTCGGCCTGCTCAAAGGTGTTGAACAGGCGGCTCTGCTGCTCGGGGCTGATGCCGATGCCCGTGTCGCGAACCTCGGCTTCGATAAGGTGTCGCACGCCGTCCGATTCGATGAGGCGCAGGTCAAGCGAAATGGAGCCGCGGTTTGGCGTGAACTTTACGGCGTTCGACAGCAGGTTCAGAAGCACCTGCGAGAGCCGCATATCGTCGCCGAGGACGACGTGCGGCAGGTCGTCGGCAATCGTGAGCGTGAGTGTTTGGTCCTTTTCGGCGGCGCGCACGCCGATGATGCTCTTAATGTTGTGCGCGGTGGCGTGGAGCTCAAACGGCTCGGATGCGAGCTCCATCTTGTCGGCTTCGATTTTGCTGATGTCAAGAATGTCGTTGATGATGCCGAGCAGCTGGCGCGAGGCCGTGTCGACCTTGTTCAAGCAGTCATGAATGCGGGAGATGTCGCTCGTGCCGCGCGCAATCGTAGCCATACCCGTGATGGCGTTTATGGGCGTGCGAATCTCGTGGCTCATGTTCGCGAGGAATACGCTCTTAGCCTTGGATGCCTCCTCCGCAAGCGCATTGAGCTCAACGAGATGCTCGTTTTTGATGTTGATTTCGCTAATCATCGCGCGGTACGCGCTCACGTCCGTGAGCGTTGCGACGACGCCGGCGACGCTGCCGCGCTGCATTATAAGGTCGCGCGTGAGAGTAAAGGTGCGCGGCTCCTCGTCGTTTTCGGCGGGCAGGTCAAACTCCGCGCCGTCGTAGCTTGCGTCGGGGTCGGTGAGCGACGCGAAAAGGTCGGAAGCCTTGTCGCCGACCTTTTCCGCAATCCACGCGGAGAATTCGGACAGCTGCGCAGTGTCGGCCGCGGGCGCAAAGTCGTGGAACGTGTGGTCAAACGCGGCGTTTGAGTCGATTATAAGACCCTGCGCGTCAATTATAATGATAACATCGCTCAGTGAGCCGAAGATACTGCCGAGCGCGAGCGATTTAAGCGAAAACAGACCTGAGCGGCGCATCAGCAGCGCGAACATCGCGAACGTGAGGAAGAAGCCGACGGGCGTGAGGTCGCGGCGCGTGCCGAGCAGATTGAGTGCGAGCAGGACATTGATGATGTACGGCACGAGCGTGCTGATGGACGCGATTACGAGCAACGGCGTGCGTTTTTTGTTGCGCAACACCGAGCGGAAAACCATTAGGATTGCGCCGAGCGCGAGCGCGTAAGCAATCAGTGCGTGGACGGCGAAAAGCGGTCCCGTGGGCAGGTCGGGGTATGTATACGCCTTGAACATCAGCTTGTGAATCGGGTTCGTGGCGAACGCGACGCATTCAAGCGACGCCGATACGACTAAAATCGTGTGTAAAACGCGTGAGCGTGACAGCCGCGAATCGGCGAACACGAGCGCGAACCAGAAGAACACGTACGGAAATATGCAGCCCGTTACGAGATGGAGCGTGTATGAGAAGATGAACAGCTCGTCGGCGGAGATTGCCGTCATTGCGGAAAACAACGTCCAAAGACTTGCGGCAAGGCCGAACGCGACAAAGCTGCGCACGTCGTGCGTGCGCGTGTTCGAGAACCAAATCTGGGCGAGAATGTACAGAATTATGCAGGTGATGACCATCGAGAACATGAAGAAAAACACATCGGCAATCACAAAAAAACCTCCGCTTTGTAAGAAATTAGGTGTTGGTCAACTGCGTACTTCAGCATTTTATCACGAACATCAGACGTTTGCAATAAAAAGAATGCGATTTTTGGCGAAAAATATACAGAAAGCAAAAGAAGCAGTGTCAAAGTCACGCGAGTATTACAAAACGTAAACGCCGTTGAAACAATTACACAGCGCGTGCAGCTCCGCGCCGTATTGACATATTTCGCGTCGAACGGTATAATTATCGTAAAGCAATGACTGTGAAAACGTAACAGAAGGATTTGTACGTACTAAGGAAGGGTTGAGATATGACAATGAACGAATTTGCACACGAAAGCCTACCCAACCGCGCCGCGCCGCGCGATTACTTTCCGGAGGACGTGACGGCGTTCGCGCCGACAGACGTTCTGCCGGATTTATTTGCGTTTTTGGACGGCGAGCGCAGGGTAGAGACGGCGGAGGACTGGCGCGAGCGGCGCGAGGAACTGTCGGATTTAATGCAGTATTATCTGTACGGCTGTAAGCACGAAACGCCGCCGTCGGCGAGTGTTCTGCGCGAGCTGTCGGAGGAGGAAAAAGACGCGCTGACGATAGAGACGGAGTTCTTCGGGATGACGTTTAAGCGCCGCCCCGAGGTGCTCGTTGAGGTCACGGATTGCGGCAGAACGGCGGCGATAAAGCTCGACGCGTTCGTGCTGCCCGAGGAATCGGCGCGCGGTGCGGAACCGTGCGGGGGCGTTATTTGTATCGGAGGATTGCCGCCGCAACAGGTGGAGACGCTGCGGCGCAATGGATATGCGTATATTTCGCTGAATACCGCATCGGTGTATTCAGACGGTGGCAACAACCCGCGCACGGGCGCGTACAACGAACTGTACCCGTACCGCGCGGGCGAATACGAGTTCGACAGCGGCGTTTTGACGGGCTGGGCGTGGGGCGTGAGTCGCATTGTCGACGCGCTGAAAAACGACGCGGCGGGCGCGAAGCGATGGAACGTCGCGTGGGACAAAATCGCCGTTACGGGTTGCTCGCGCAACGGAAAAGCGGCGGTGCTCGCGGCGGCGTTCGACGAACGCGTGGCTATCGCCGCGCCGAGCGACCCGGGCGCGGGCGGCTTGACGGGTTTTCGCTACAGCACGGAGGGCAAGCTGTGGAATTACGCACTCCCGCGCGAGGCAGACACCGTTTATTCGCGCAACGAATCGGTGCAGAGAGCCATCGCGAACCCCGACGAGGCGGCGTGGTTCACGTCGCGCGCGCAGCAGATTACGGGCGAGAGCTATCGGCACGTACCGTTCGATTTGCACGCCGTAGCCGCGCTCGTCGCGCCGCGTCCGTTGATTTGCTGGACGGGTGAGACGCAGCAATCGTGGCTCAATTCGCCCGCGACGGTGCTGAATGTTCACGCGGCGGCGGAGCTGTACGAATTTCTCGGCGCTGGCGGCAACGTAGCTTGCGTGGTGCGCGACGGAGCGCATGCGAATCAGGACCGCGACCTGCCGGATTTGATTGCGATTATGGATTACACGTTCGGACGGAGCGATACGCTCGTGCGCCGTGCGTTCGCGACGCTTATGAACGACGACGGCACCGCTCTTGACGGTAGCGGCAGCATCAAGGCGGAGGAGACGTTCGACTGCGTCGCGCGGCTGTGGCACAACCCGTATATCCTGAAAAACGGACACAAGCCGTGGGCGCGGCCGAACAAATATACGCTTTGGAGCGAGACGACGAGCTACCTTATGCACGGCGATTTGCCCGTTTTGCACACGGACGCGTTTGAAATTGAATTCATGCCGTACGCGGACGGTCGCGTGAGCGTGCGCGCCGTCGGCAACTTTAAGGACGCGAACGAAATTGCGTTCGTGGTGTACACGGAGCGCGACGCGTTGCGGCACGGGCTGAATCTTACGGGCGGCTCGCCGGACGGCGCGGCAATCGGCTTTACGAGCCCGATTTTGACTGCGCCGCGTCTGTTCGTAAACGGCGCGGAGCTGACGACGAGCGTCCACGACGATGGCTCGACGGGCGGCTACCTTGAACG